>Ga0075772_135_pt1 | contig 6727 bp, 10 predicted proteins | sample RifGroC1_FD_67865 | JGI IMG/M metagenome (GOLD analysis project Ga0075772, IMG submission 67865) | Microgenomates bacterium GW2011_GWC1_41_20 | reverse complement strand
TATGTAAAAACTGTCATGCCGAAGCACATGGTCAAGCACTTAGCTTCTCACACCCTACATTAGAGATTATTGAGGAAATACGGGCCCAAGGAAAGTCTTATGAATTCATCGCCAAGCATCTCGGAATATCAAGACAACGAGTCTATCAGATAAGAAATGGATCAAATGGTAGTTAGATCAATTTTCCCCGCCTTCAGAAGCTCTACATACTTAGGATAGTCATTTTTACGAAGCATACGAGCCTCGTCAATAGACAATTTATCGGATTTTGGCTTAGGCCTGTCGTTCGGACCCCCCGACCCCGTAGGAAACATTTGTCCTTTGCTGGCCGGTTTAACACTTCTGCCCAATTCCCACAAAAATGAAGATACTATGTCTTTAAGATCGGCCCCCCGACGAGTTGGTTTAGTGGCAAACACCCTGAAATCAGTCTCACGCCCCTCAAGTTCCGAGTTATCTATCAAAGTCCGGGGATCAGATATAAAAGCATCCACCTTTTCATGCCATACTTCTATATCTTTAGATTCTTTGTGCGCTTCAGCAATAATGGCAAATCTGCGTTCGTTGCGAGTATTGCTTTTGGCGATCTTCTTGGTCGCCTCGTCCATGATTTCCCAATCTGGATATTCTTTAATCATTTCTTCATCAGTAGATTCAGGTATCTCACCAGCCTTATCAATCGCCTCGGCCATCTTCTTCGTCTTAGAATGAAGAATTTGCCCCTCTTTAGTGGATTCCACAAATCTTTTCTTGTAATCTATTTCCGGCTCCGGCTCCACAACAGGTTCAGGTTCAGGTGCTGGCTCTACAACAAGCCCTGGCTCCACAACAGGTTCAGGTTCAGGTGCTGGCTCATCTAGTTTTGGTTCCGGCTGATCTTTCAACGCTTCCGCTTCTTCAAGGGACTTCTTAATATCCGCATCAAGTTCTTCTTTAGTTGGTTTTGTATGTCCTTTAGGCATAATTCTAACCAGTCCCTTACGGGGTTAGGTTCAACAATTAGATATTAACCACAAGAATTATCAGGTGTCAAGCTCTTTTGCTCTTTCGTGGTTTTTGGCCGCCAGCAATCGCACCCATGAATCTCCTTTGTTTTTTAGTCAATTTGTGACCACGAACCGTGCCGTCAGCCAAAATCTTCTTGGCTTTAGCACTGGTCAATTTCTTCCCATTGCCCATGCGTTTTCCGTGTTGCATTGAAATCACCTTACCTCAATGAATTAGCCAGTCCAGCTATCGCATTCTCCATTTGCTGTTTAGCCTTCTCTGGCGTAGATAAAAACGCTTCAAGTAACATATAGTTCCTTAGTCTAGCTTTTAACAAAATATCTTGATCCTTGGTATTTCCTGTTTTAGTGAGTTCCTGCTCCACAGCGTCCCGCATTGTAGCGATATACTGTTTAATTACTCCCACATTCAATTCTGACTGCTGAAACGCTTGAAGCCAAGTATTAAGCGTTTCCTTCTCTATAGGTTTTAACTCTTCATATTTAAGTCCGGCTTTCGATAATAAATCATCTATGATGCTCATGCTTGTGTAGGTTGACCACTAACAACTGGCTGCGCCATTAAAGAACCTGTCGGTTGAGCACTTGGCATATTTTGTCCCACTTCCATAGTTTGTTTCTCTTCCTGCATTATAGCATTGGTATCTTCTGGAGTAAGATTAGCAAACTCCAGCAACTTCCTCTGATACACCTCATTCAACTTTTTATTAAACGGCATAACCGCCTTTACCGCATTTAACTTCTGGAGAGTGTCTGTACTTTGCTTGTTTCTTTCATCTTGACTCCAAACCCGGCACCGATACCCGGACGCCGTCATCCAATCTTTAGGACCAATCTCACGGGCATACAAATCCTGCGTATTTTTGCCGCTCTTATAAAACTTTACAACATCCAATCTATTGCTGGCAGCTTCAATCAACTTGATAAACATATTTCCCCGATCCAACCATGCTTGGGTGTAAAACTTAGAGACACTTTTCGACCTCTCTTGAGCCTGACCGAGGGCTAACTCTACCTCTCCTAATGTAATTCTGTTTTGAGTCTGGACACCCTGTTGAGTTGGTGTAGCTGCTGTATTCTTTTCAATCATCTGCATGATAAAGTTCATCTCGTCCAAAGACTCTGACAAGTCTGGAATCTCCACTTTCTTCATTACCTCGTCTGGTTTGCCCGGCACCCCGTACCATCCCCAAGGAATGGGATTAAATGTAGACGGAACAAAACCCTCAATCGTTGAATCGTAATAGTGCATCCCAAAGTTTCTAAGCGTCCGATTCTCAACCAGCTGCGAGAACCACGAATCCAGCACCTTATTCAACGGTCTAACTGAATCCCCTTTGCCGTCGCTCCAAAAGTCCTGTTTCTCCACGTCGCCAGCCCAAGTAACGTATGGGTAATGGTTTCTGAAGAAATGATCCTTGGTTGTACCAATCACTTCTTCCAGCCTCTTTTTCATCAAAATCTTCTGGTCATCCGCTTCAACATACAACCAAATCTGTTCTTCCTCGTTCCCCTCTTTCCTGAAAACAAAATGCAGACTAAGTTCGACTATCACTTCTCCAAGTATAGGATTGTCTACATCCGGTACTCCCATATTAGACATTTTGCGGTTCTTTTCAGTCAACATCCTCTGATTAGCCACATTCTTTATCAATCCCTGATTCGTAGCGTGCCATTCTTTCAGTTCCGCCACTTTCTTCTGGTCATAGTCCTGGTTTTTCTCCAGCGAGGATAACGGCACGAAGATATGTGAGTGAATCAGAAACCGCGAGGAGTGAAGATTGTATGGATCACAATATCTATCCACCAAAATGTCCTGCGGATCAGTTACTGTCATCTTAATTTTGCCGTCTACAACTTGCCACTGATCGAATGTGCGTCCAAACAACCACTCCTGCTTTTTGTCCACAATGTTCCATGCTGGCCAAGTTTGTCTGACAAGCCAACTTCATCATGGGAAGATGCACCGACTGACGCTGGGTCAAGCGATTGATAACCACTTTGTCCCTGTAAAAGCTGTACGTTTCCTCCCAGGGATCATGCCGGCGCTGTTGATAGTTATACCCACCATCTTTGTTAAGCAAAAGTGTCTGGAGTTCCAAGCTCATTGGGTCAATGATTACTTTTTGGTCTGCCATATTTATACATTAAACCACCAAAGTATGCAGACGCAACTAACCCGGTAGGCCTTCGAATAATGGTTTAACACCACCGGGGTCATTGGGTTTCCATAACGTCCGACCAGCACAACTCACAATACCATACCGAACATCATCCATGTGATGATTCCAAATCGGGCTAGGCTCATTCACATTTTTTCCATCCTTGTCCGTTATCCAAAAGTAGTTCCGGTACTCTTTCAGTGTCTCTGTACTCCTCTTGGTGACGTAAATCCGTTGGTCCTGAACATATTGTATCCCCTGCAAAACACTCCCCTTACCCTTAGTTGAAGCTAAGATGTTAATTCCATAGCTCTTTATTTCATCAATACTTTTCGGTTCCGCACTATCTGCGACCACCAACGCTCTCGCCATATTGATATAAATGTCAGCAATCTGTTTGTTACTTAACCCAACTTGATGAATTACCTGGTCCACGATGTACGCCCCGTTCCATCGATAAATAGCATCTGACGCAGTTGGATCATTGCTGTAACCAAAGTCCAACCCGTATCTTTCAAGTCTAGCTTCATGTGGCACTTCATCTATAATCTGCCAATCCCGGTAAATCTTGCCCTCCGCCTCCCCAAGCTGGCCTTCGCCATACACAACCCACCAACGCTTATTATCCCGCCGAGCTTCAATAGCCTGAATAATCTGCGGGTCTAATGCCTCATTATCCCGATAAGTCAAAGTAATAAAATCCACGTCTTGCTTATTTACCACCTCTGTGTACCACCAGAACTCACTCACCGGGTTCCAGTCAAGCCAGACTACTTTCTTTGTCCGAATTTCGAGTTGGGTATAAGTTTCATAAGAAATATTGTTCGCCTCATTGATAAAAAGCACATCCCGCCTGGGACCGCGTACCTTACCCGGCTGGTCGGCGCTGAAAAATTCTATAATAGAACCCGTTTCAAAAGTATAAACACAATCTGTTTTATTCCACCTATCGTCTAAAAAATATCCATGCTCAACCATAATACTCATAAAGTCCCTAATAGCGCCCCGTTTTAAATGCGGAAAAGACTCTGAAACTACACTTATTAACTCACCAGCGCGCGATTGAGCATAATCAATTAAGATGAGAAGAATTGAAACAGTCTTTGAAGCCGAAGTTCCCCCACCAACCCCCCGGATACGCCTACTCAACGCCCTTAATTTCTTGGTTGCTGTCGTTTGTTGGTACATAGGTTTCCAAAATAGACTTTGGCGCGTCCACTGTTTTAACTTCAGCTTTCATCACCGACTTGCCCTCTATCCGATCAAGTATCTCTTTAATCGCAGCAATATCACCAGATAAGGCCATTTCTAATAATTTTTTTATGATATTTTCTGACTGATTACCGTCTTTCTTCAAAATATCGTACATTATCGAAGTTAAAAAACCCTTGGGACGCCCCCCGGGATTGCCAGAAAAACCAGGCTTAAACTTCCCCCGCTCATCCCTGTTACTTAACTGCTGTGTGGATTGCACAACAATAACCCCCTCTTCTGCCATTATTTTCCTTCCATATCTCTATATAACTCATCACACAATTTCACACCGAACACATATCCAATAGCCAAAAACAATATAGCCAAGACAATCATTTTTTCTCCTTCTTCTGCTTTGCCAACTCCACATCCTCTTTTTTAATCTCCTCCGGCGTCAGCACCGCCCTAACAATCAAACGATTAGACTCACCCCGCACCTTTTCAATTATAATAATCTCCGGCACAAATCCAAAGTTCTTTAAAAGATGAATAGGCATAAAGTTCCGCCCCGGTCTATCCTTCAACTTAAACGGCGCACTGCTCCTGACTCTCAATCCCTTGTCCTTAACTTCTTCACTCATACTGTCCTCAATCCTACATAAAAAGCCTTATTAGATAACGATGACGAACAATAAGGGCATATCGTCATCGTAGCTTTCCTCAAATAACCCTTCTGCAACAAACCAGTCAAAGCATTCAACGTCGTCGGTTGTCCTACTTCTGCAATTATCATATATTCAACTATTTCTTTTTGGGGGATGGGAGTCTTTTTCTCCCTCGCCCAAGAATTCACAAAAGTCATTATATCAGTTTGTAGTTTCGTTATCTCACTAAGACTAGAATAAACAGCTTGGGGCATTTTCATACCAACTTTAGCCATTATACACCCTCTGTAAGCCCCGTAAACGGCGGTTCCAGTGGTTCCCCTGCCCTTCCTACCTCTGCATTAGCCTCAACCTCTCCACGCCCTGTATGCTACTTCACTGTTTATTCCAAACACGAACACCGCCTCCGCAAACTGCCGCCACACTCCTAATCGTTCCAGCGCTTCGCAGTAGCTTTCAATCAAGAGCTGCGATTGCTCTGTTTGCTGGTGCGACTGACACCACACACTGGCGGACGCCAGCTTCTTAAATAAGGATTTAATTTCTAACAATTCACCATTCATAAAATTATTCGTGAAAACAAGTGTGTTCAAAAAGAGTGTTCACTATTACATAGTGAACAGTGAACACACTTTTTTAGATAACACAGGAATTTTGAACAGGCTTTTGAACACTGTTTTATAATTATGGCTATAATAAGCTATATTGTAAAGTGTGTTCATGAACAGACTCCATGAACAGGGTTTACTCCCCATCCTCTTCAATTTTCACGGCGTTAATTAAAAAATAGTTCTTTTTGCTTTTGTTTTGCGGATCACTTGTCTCATCAATAATTTCATCCTCCAGCATTTTTTTCAGACTTCTTCTGACAGTGCTTTCGGATATTCCTCTATTCTGACATAACTCTATAATCTCCTTTCGGGAAATGAGAGATTCTACGCTCAACATTTCTTCTATGGTTGCTCGAGCTTCATCGGTTTTCTCATCTATGTCTCCAGCGACTATCCCCACATACTCAAATCCCGTTACTTGAGTAGCGCCATCTTCGTTGGTAGCTACCACCATCCGAACCATAAACTTATCTATCTTCTGGGCGTCCCTGGCTTTAGTTTGCTTGAGCGTCAAATCGGTTTTACTTTTGGCTACCGCTTCCAACCTAAACTGGGTAACAGTCTGGGCGCTGATGTTACTGGAACCTCTGGCCCTTTGACTATCTGATCTAAACACTCCCTGGCTGGGTTTGTTCTCGTGGTGAATGACTACCATGGCCACGTTTGGAAACAGCGCCCGCATGGTATCAAAGAACATTTGAGTGTCTGAGGCAGCATTCTCATTCCCGACCATGAGGTCTACAAAACTGTCTATAACTATCATTTGGATTCCTTCCGCGACCACATCATCGGCTAAGGCTTGAGCGAATGGGGTCACTTGGCCTTTCTCATCCACCAACTGCAACTTCTCCGGGTACTTGATCCAAGTAATGTTCGGGCTATCCATTCCCAGCGCTTTGAGTCTGCGGGCCAGCATGGGCTTGGGGTTCTCTTTGTCTATAAACATCACTTTGCCGGCTTGCGGGACTTTGAATTGGCCCAACCAGTCGGTGCCAGAGGCTACGGCTTGGGCCAGTGAAAGAGTGATGAAACTCTTGCCGGTACCTTCAGCGCCATATATAAAACAAAACCCCTCACCATTTTGGTGA
>Ga0075772_134_pt1 | contig 7415 bp, 8 predicted proteins | sample RifGroC1_FD_67865 | JGI IMG/M metagenome (GOLD analysis project Ga0075772, IMG submission 67865) | Microgenomates bacterium GW2011_GWC1_41_20 | reverse complement strand
AGAAAAGCCAATATGAATATGCCTATATAAAGGGCAATTTTTATCCATTTCTTTTTTGGTTTTACAAAGGCGGCTTTTTCTGCTGTTTTTTCCGGAACTGGTGCTTGAACAACAGGACTTGCTACAGATTTTTCCGCAGCAACATTAGTCTTGGGAACAAGAAGCGAAGAATTTTCCATATAAATTTAATAATACAATAAAATGCAATTTTCCTAAAGGTCTCTGAAGCTAAACTGCTCCGACTCCGCTTATCATTGCTATCGGAGTTTTGAGGATAATCATAATATCCATAAGAAGAGATTTTTTCTTGGCATAGTCAGCATCCATTTCTATTCTCTTGTCAAAATTGATATTACTCCTGCCGGTTACCTGCCAAAATCCGGTAATACCGGGCTTTACCGTTTGTGTCTCTTTCACATAAATTTCCGTTCCCGGATATCTTTTTTGCTGTTCTGTCAGTTCATCTGCGTGATACGGCCTCGGTCCAACCATGCTCATGTCTCCTCTCAGGACGTTAAAAAACTGGGGCGTTTCATCAATTGAATACTTACGAATAAACTTTCCGAACTTCGTCACGCGTGGGTCTTCGTGCAGTTTAAAACTCGATCTTTTGTATTCGTTATAAAGTTTTTTAAACCTCGGATCTTTGGTTAAAAGATAATCCGCGTTAACAGGCATTGAGCGGAACTTAAAAAGTCTAAACACTTTGCCTCCTTTACCAATCCTCTTCATGTGTGAATTTGTTTTTTCAACAAGTACAGGACCGGGAGACGTAACTTTGATAACAATTGAGGTTACAAGCATGATGGGAAAAAAAACAATTATTAGTATTATAGATAAAACTATATCAATCGTTCTTTTTACGATGTCATATAACATAATTTTAAAGAAGGTCTACCCTCTTTTTTTCCTTAAGCTCTTCGACTACTTTCTTGACGCTTTGGGCGTGGCTTTTGGAACACACCAGAAGTGCATCCTTCGTATCAACAACTATTACGTTATCGAGGCCTACCAGGGCCACCATTCTGCCATCTGAATGAACCAAAGCGTCGGATGTGTCAAAAGTCATGACTTCACCACCGGGCTCATCACCTGAAATAATAACATTGCTCTTATTGTCCTTTTTGGAATTAGCCCAAACTTCTCTCCAATCTCCTATGTCTGTCCAGAAAAAGTCCCCCGCTACCACATAAAAATTCTTTTCCCTCTCACTTATTGCATAATCGACCGAGATAGCAGGCATCTTTTTGTATTCCGATTCCAAAAACTTTGCCTCATCGGGCTTACCCAGGTGTGTTTTTATCTCCTGAAGATATTTATAAATTTCCGGTTTATGTTTTTTGAAAGAATTCAGAAGGTCTCCCGCAGTCCAAACATATTGTCCTGCATTCCAAAGGTATTTCCCCGATTCCGTATATCTTTTTGCAAGTTCAATGGGAGGCTTTTCAACAAACCCGTCCAACTTGTAAAAATCGACACTTCCTTTAATGCGGATCTTCTTTCCTTTTTTGATATGTCCCAAACCGGTGTGGGGATACCTCGGTTCTACTCCCATAGCGATTAAAACGTGGTCTTGGTATGCTACTTTTGCGGCTTTCAAAAGAGTTTCCAAATATCTTGAAACAGGTTTGACAATTCTGTCGGCCGATTCTGTCATAATCACAGCGTCAGGATCTCTTGATTCGATATAAAGGGCTCCTAAGGCGTGTGCAGGACCTGTCTCCCGCCTGACCGGTTCAACAATAATATTTTCGGGTCGCATCTGCGGGACCTCTTTAAGAATTTCTTTTTTATAATCCGATGAAACGGTAACTATAAAAATATTTTCCCAGGGAAGGATTTCGGTAAAACGTCTAATTGCTACTTGAGTGAGGGTTTCGTTATCGAAAAGTTTTAAAAATTGTTTTGGGGTTTTTTGTCTGGATCTTGGCCAAAGCCTGGTACCTCCACCACCGGCCAATATAAGGGCGTACAGGTGATTTTTGTAGTCATCTGCCCCTCTCATTTTCAACTTGGACAAAATCTTTAGAATTTTCACTTGTAATTAGTGTACCACCTTTTTAACTATATCAAGAAACTCTTTTTTAAATCTACTTTTAGAAAACTTGCGGGCATTACTCATAATCGCTTTTTTATTAAAGCTCATTTTTTCAAACTTGCCGACTGCTGCGATCAGGTCTTCAGGGTTTTGTTTATTAAAAAACACTCCTGTTTTTTCATCAATTACTGTATCTGTTGCCCCGCCCTTTTTATAGGCTATAACCGGTACTCCATAGCTCTGCGCCTCAACTGCGACAATTCCAAAATCCTCCTCCTGGGGCATCAAAAGTGCCTTTGCTCCCGAATAATACTCCGCCAATTTCTTTTCATTGACCCGTCCTGCGAACTTGATATTTCCTAAAGACATTTTCTTAAGTCGACTCTCTTCTCTGCCCGTTCCGACTATCACTAAAGGTAGGCCCAACTCGTTAAAAGCATCAATAGCCAAATCAACTTTTTTATATCCGTAATCCAGCCGGCTGACTAATAAAAAGTATTTGCTGCCTTCTGTTTTATTGTTTTTGACCCCTGTTTTAGCGGTATCCACAGGAGGAAAAATTATTGCGGAATCTCTACCGTAATACTTCTTAACCCGTTTTTTAATTTCTGATGAAATTGCAATAATCCGTTCAGGATTCATGGCCGCCCTTTTATCCCAACTTCTCAATAAATTAACAACAGGCTTGGTAATAAATTTAAAAACCGGATTTCTGAAATAATCTTTGTACCCGCTCCAAAGATAGCGTGTGGGGGTAAGGCAGTAGCAAATATGCTTGGTCTTACCTTTACTTCTAATACCCTTTGCTGCTTCTGAAGTAACGGATATGACAAGATCAAAATCCGAGAAATCAAAAGAAGCAAATACCAACGGCATAAATACCGGCAAAAACTCGTGATTGGATTTTGTAAAAGGAATCTTTTGCAGGAAAGAAGTTTTAACTTCCGGAAACACTTTCGACCATTGCGCATTTTTGGGATTGTATATAGAGGTATAAAGAGGGGCTTTGGGGAAAATCTCATGAAGAGCAAGGAGAACCCTCTCGGCTCCTCCCCATTTATTTACCCGGTCGTAGACTATTGCAACTTTCATAATAAATATTTAAAGTTTCCTCCGCCATTTTAGCCCAAGAATATTTATTTACAAATCTAATTGACTTTGAAATTTTATTTTTGCGCGCATCCGAACCCACAGACAAAGCCATATTCATGGCAACTACTATCGACTCCACATCTTTCGGATCAAAGTATAGGGCATTGTCACCGTAAATTTCCCTGAAAACTTTAATATTAGATGCCAATAGTAAAGTACCGGAAGCCAGTGCTTCAAGACCGGGTAAACCGAAGCCTTCGGAAAAAGACGGAAACACAAATCCGATAGAATTTTTATAGAGGCTTCCTAGTTTTTCGTCCGGAACAAATCCTAATATTTTTACATAGTCTTTTGCACCTGTATCCAGAATCAATTTTTCAACTCTTTGAGTAAAAATATTCCTCGCCGAGGCAATTGCCAAAAACACCTTATGTTCACTTTTTGTGTTCAAAGCTTTTATGGCTTTTATTAATCCTTGTAAATTTTTGTGCGGGTAGGCGTTTCCCGTAAAAACAAAGTATGGCTTTGGCATATCGATATTGTTGCCCCCTGAAATCTTTTTATCAAAACCCTCGTAAGTTACCTTGATTTTGTCCGGACTAAGATTGTATTCGGCGATAAGTTCATCTTTAACCGATTGGCTTGGTGCAAGAATTGAATATGATTTTCTAACTGCATTATCAAATACTATTCGATAGCCCAATCTTTTAAGAAAATATAAAGGCGCAGGAAGTGTGGTTGCGGAAAGTCCACGGCTCCGGTGCATCAACATATCGTGAATCGTTACAACAAATTTTCCCCTGAAAGTTAGGGGGACATTAAAATGAGGGAACGGATGTCCACCAATACCTTTTTCCAATTACCGGGAAGGTTGAGCGCATCAAAATATTTCTTTCTGAGAAGTATTACATATTCATCTTCGGACTCGATTTTGGCAAGTTCACCAACCAAATTAATCAAATATCTTCCCAGGCCTGCATTTTCAAGCCCGTAAAGGCGTCCGTCCAATAGTATCTTTGCCATTAATATGAAGAGAGAATTGCCACTTTAATATACCTTACTATTTTGAACATATTTATTCCGAAAACTACAAAGTAGTCAAAGATTAACGGATATTTTTTCCAGAGGTTTTTTCTGAAAAATCTCTCCATCGAAGCAACACCCGCCAATCGGATTTTCTTTCTTTGCTGAGGAGAAACTTTATACTTCCATTTGGATACTTTGCCTTTGGTAACGCCTTTAAGATGGGTTACGGTTGTCTCAGGATAGTAATAAAGCTTATAGCCGGCTTTATGTATCTGATAGCAAAGATCTATATCTTCTCCGTCAAAAAAATATTCCTCATCAAACCAACCAACTTTATCCAAAATTTTCTTCCACGTTAAAAAGAAGGCTCCCTGAATCGCCTCTACTTCGTGTGTTTCGGTTTCCGGTATATCTTCATACCAATAGTTCTTATTGAGACCCAAAGCAAGATGCTCAAAGGCAATTCTGGGGATAGGAAATCGGCGTCTTATGTCTTTGTCTAATTTTCCGTTAGCAAGCACCAGTTTACAGGTTACTGCCCCGGCATCTTTGTGTTCTTTTAAAAACTTTGTTGTTTTTGCAAAAACATCCTTATGTACGACCGTATCCGGATTGAGAAAAAGAACCATCTCCCCCTCAACTAAATTTCTCGCACGGTTATTGCCTTTGGAAAAGCCCTCATTCGGTCCTTCCGTATATTTCACCCAGGGAAATTTTTTCTTAATCATTTCCGGACTTCCGTCGTTTGAAGCATTATCAGAAACTATCACCTCAAGATTTACTTCACTCATGTGATCTTTAACTGAATTAAGACAGTCTTCCAAAAGTTCTTTGGTATTGTAATTAAGAATGATTATCGAAAGTTCCGGTTTATTCATTTTTTGCGCTTTTGACGTAAATTTTGTCTAAATATTCACCCATTTTATACCAGCTGAACTTTTCTTCAACTAAGAGTCTTGCGTTTTTTGCTATTTTTTCTGCAAGTTTTTCGTCTTCCAAAAGTTGAAGAGTCGCTTCTGCTATCTCTGCGGAGCTGTTCCTGATAATTACTTCCTTACCGTCAAGAGCTCCCAATCCTTCCGCACCTACCGAAGTTGTAACCAGAGGAAGCTTGGCTGCCATTGCCGCCAAATGCTTCAGCCTGGTTCCTCCCGGGCCCCTAAGCGGGGATACGAAAACCGAAGATTCGTAGTAAGCATCCCTTATTCCTTTTTGATCGTCCTCACTTAAATTGTCGATAATAATATTATCTTTTTTATAGGACAAAATTTCTTCGGGAATATGCTGCCCGACAATCCAAATTTTCGTATCCGGTAATTTTACCTGTACCAAAGGAAAAACTTCCCGAAGTAGAAGCTCTGCCGCTTCCACATTCTGAAGCCATTTAAAATTCGCGATAAAAAGAATTCTGGCCTCTTTGTCTTTCCAGCTATCCTTTTCTTTAAAGAAATTAAGGTTGACTCCGTTTGGGACAAGATCGACCTTAAGATCCGGAACCAGTTTTCTCATTTCTTCCTTATCCGACTCAGACACGGCAACAACACTGTCTGCCTTTTTCCAGAAATTGGTTTCCCAAAATTTCAGCTTGGCAACGTCCAGCGATAACAAAAATCTAAGTAAGGGGTTTTTTGTTCCTTCCATGTAGTGTTTGTAAACCAGATACTCGATAGTTTGTTCAACCAAAAGAATCGGGATTTTTGTTTCGGGGATGTGGGGCATGACATAAAAAGTTTCGGCATGAATCAGATCGTATTTAAAATTACGGATTTCCTCTTTAACGGCTTTCTTCTGCTGAGGCGATAAGTTTCTGATAACCAAAAACGGATACGGACCAAAACCGGTCAGAAAAATATTTCTGAGTGTCCAGGGAGATTTGGAACGCCTGAATACTTTTACTTTTGTGCAATATTTTTCAAGCTCGGGAACAAATCTTCTTTCCGAATCGTCTTTAATTAGTGAAAAAAGAGTGATTTCATGCTTTTTACTCAAACCCTTAATCAGGTTATAGGAACGTATTTGCCCCCCCGAGGAATCGGGAAAAGGAAGGTAAGGAGTCAACATTAATATCTTCACGTTTATTTTATAGGATTTACCAGGTCGACAATTATAAACCTGTCCGTCTTTTTGAGAGTTTTAAACCTCGACTCAATCATTTTTGTGTCGGGGCTTCCAAGGTCAACCGAAACATAATAGTCAGCCCCGTTAGCAATAATGTTATCAATCGAGTCATCAATCGCAGGCCAACCGCTTCTGCCCGTTTGGTAGAGAAATGCCGTATCACCGTTGTAAGGAGCCACAATAAGCGCTTCCTTGGCTGTAATTTTATTAACCTCCGCCCCGGCTTCCACTATTTCCGGATGATTTACATTAAAGTTACCCACTATCTGATTCCATCCGGTAATAAGCATTACACCAATCGAGACCACCAGAACAATTCTCCTCAAAAAGACATTAAAATGTTCTGCCTTCCAAAGATAAACCGCTCCCGAGGCAAGAGCCAAAGCTATCGCGGGTATGGTCAATATTTGATAATAGTCGTGCATTACATTGGCACCGGCTACCGCAGCTACATACCCAGGGAACCTAAAATTAAATGCCCCAGTCTTTCACCAAAAATCCAGTACCACCAGGATGGCTTAAACCTTATTAAGTTTCCGTTAAATGCCCACTTGTAAAAAGGAATACCCTCGGGAAACTTTGCCTCCCATCCTCTCCAAATGAAAAACGGAACAAAGACAACTGCCAGGTAAATTATGGTGCCTATTATCAGTTTTTTATTCTTGAAAAAACTTTTCATCCCGTATTTTTTCAAAGCCAAATAAATTATCGGGAAAAGGTAAAAGCCTAAATATGGCTTAATCAAAAGTGCCATCGCAAAAAATATTGCCGAGGTAATAAGTAGGTACTTTTTGTCACTTCGGGTGAACTCCAAAAATGACCACAAAGAGACAACTCCAAACATTACTCCCATAGGATCCGGTAAAATCACGCGGGTAAAATATATGTTGTAGGGAATAAGAAGATAGAAAAAAGCAGTCAGTAGCCCGGCCCACGTACCCAAAACTCTTTTTCCGATGAGATACAAGAAAAATGCCGTAATAATTGCGCAGGAAATCGTAATCAACCTCGCCCAAACCTCAAGCGAAATATTGGTAAATGTACCGGCGAGTATTGCATTTAGCGCGTTGTAAAAAGGAAACTCTACCATGCGGATACCCTCGGGGTTTTTTATTCCGGACTGGATGCCGGAAACGTCATG
>Ga0075772_132_pt1 | contig 8457 bp, 5 predicted proteins | sample RifGroC1_FD_67865 | JGI IMG/M metagenome (GOLD analysis project Ga0075772, IMG submission 67865) | Microgenomates bacterium GW2011_GWC1_41_20 | reverse complement strand
TCTGTGGTTTACCGTTGGACAGGAAGCTCTGCTGGAAGTGAGGTACCCGCTGAGGGATCAACCCCAACAGCAGGTGCCACAAATGGCACCGCAACGGCCGCCTGTGTTATTTCAAGTGCGGGATCGAGCGCCCAAAGTAAAATTGACGGCACAGGAGGGAGTTCCGGCTGTACTACAACCGCACTTACCAATGGCCAGGCATATACATACAAAGTTTTCCAAAAAGACAATTACGGTAATTACGATGCGGGTGTAAGTATAGGTTCCTTTACACCAACTGCCGCGTCCGCAACTTTTACCCAAAACAAATATTTATGGTATGTAGATAACGATTTGGCAGACCCAACCGCCATTTGGGGAAACCCTGATCTTATAGAAAATCAGGCGATTGTTGTTGTCCCATCGGGAAACGATCCTCCGGGAACCGGTCAGGAACTGCGACTGCGCGTTAATTATGTTGTGAATACAACAGGGATTTCTATTTCAGAAAAATATTTTAAATTGGAATATAAAGCAGGAACCGACGGAACATGTACCACAGGAAGCTGGACGGATGTAGGAACAGGGGATTGGGTTTATGCAACATCGGGGGTTACGGATGGCGCTGATATCGTTAAGGTGTTGTCTGATACTACAACAGGCAAGGGTGAGGAATATGTTAAGAGTAAGCCTTCTCAGGCCAACCATGTAGCTGCAAGTGCAGCTGAAATTATTGAATACGATTTCCATATAGTTGGTACTGGTGCTACTGCAAACACGCAGTACTCTTTTAGAGTAGTAGAAACGAATAATCTGGGAGCCACGGAAGTAGTTTTTGACGGTTACACAAGCTGTCCCACATTGATAACCGAGCCTGGGACGGCGAATCTGCTTAGACATGGTAATGTTTTTACAGAAGGAATTGAGAAAGGATTTTTCTGGGTAAATTAATATGAAAAAAATAATATGGTCGTGGTTTTTGCCGATAACACTTTCATTAATATTGTTCGTGGTCATTCGACCGGCACTTGCGCAAACGGTTGACCCAATACATCCCGATACAGTCGGGGTTGAGAGCGTTGATGGCTACAGTCAGGTATATTATGAAGAGGGTGGTAGTAGAAAATTTATAACCTCGGGCAATATTAATAGTAAAATGCCTGTTTTAGTAGGCAAATATATCACCTACGTTACCGACATAAACGGTTTGGGGCAAGTATTCCTTTACGACTTAACTGCCGATGTCCGTACTCAGTTGACATTTATTGGTAATAATTTAAATCCGAAAGTGGACGACAAAGGAAGAGTTACGTGGGAGGGTTGGCAAGATCCAAATACAACCTGGCAAATATTTTTCTTTGATGGGTTATCGACCAAACAATTAACAACAGGGGATACTTCTCTAAATCCTGATTTTTCCGGCGACTACATTAGTTATGGAAGACGAGACATAACAGACACCTGGAGAGCGGTTGTCTATTCCATAAAAGATGGTAAATCAGTTGATGTTACAACCGGGGAAAACGCCAGAAATCCTAAAATTAAAAATGGAGATATTTATTTGGCTGCGGGAAGTCTGGTCGAAGAAAAATTTTCATTAACAGTTGATGACCTGTTTTTGTTAAACCTCACGCCGATTTCGGATAGTACGGAATCGTCAAATATCGAATCGGTAAACACAGTTCTTGAAGAACTTAACGCCACACCAAGTGGGGTAGTGGAAGTACCAATCGCAACAGAATCAGGAAATAATAGCTTGTGAGTCCTTGTATAAAGTTGTGGAGATTAGCCTCAAAGGCAATTTTTTGCGTTGTATAAACTTGTAAACTTACTGCTCAGGTACGATAACTGGGGTAGCTGTTGGTGCAACAGTTGGCTTTACCGTGGGTGCGGGAGTGCTTGAAGCTTCCGGACTTGCGGCCGCCTGGTTAAAGTTGACAGCGCCGACTTCAATAATTTTATTTTCACTTTCCCTATAAAGAATCGCTTTGCCGGCCTTTTGGTAAATTAGGACTTTATCATCATTTTGGGCCTTAGAGAAAAATGGTTGATCTTTAACTACTGAAATATCTGTTACGGTTGCTATGGTTGGGGATTCGTCAGTGGGAAGTTCCATGAGTTTTGAAACCTTGGCAATTATCGCATTTGCTTCTGCTTGTGCTTGAGCGGTTCCTTGGGGTAGGCCAAACCAAGTAGGCTTTTGCTTGACGAGATATGTTCCGCCGTAAATGCCGGCTGCGAGGATTATCACGTAAGGGATCAACTTTAACATCCAACTTCCACCCTTTTTCTTGGCTACTTGGGCTACTGAATCGGTTTCTTCTTCCATTGATTTAAATTTATATCACCCGAAACTTTATTTTGCAAGAGACAACTATATAATAGTATATATGCGATATGTGACCCTTGTTATTAAGGTCCTTGTAATTTTTGCAGTTATATTATTAGGATACTATTTTATTTATCTACTACCCCACAAGGGGGAGATTAAAGAAGCCTCCTCGCATTATTCAAATTTAGTCCAAAATAGAACCGCTTATGTCAATTTAACAAAGTTGGATTCGAAAAGTCCGTCGTTTGACATTCAAAAATCAAATCTGGTGGGCATAATCAAGGAAACTAACGCAAAAGGGCTTGAAAAGCCAATTAACGAAGAGGAAAGGCGTTTTTTTGAAAAGCAAAACGAGATATTGGATAGGGTTTTTGCCACAGACTCGTATGAAGAAGGGGTTGCTATTTTGAAGTCGGACGAGTCAATAAAGCTACTTATTGATCAATCAAACCTGATAGATCAAATTAAAAAGAATATCGAAGGTTAGAATTATTCTCAAGGTGTAGCCGGAGGAGTAGCTTCTGAAGGAAGAGTAATGGGAGGTTCTACATTGGTTTCCTGAACTGTTTGCGGAGGGGTCAAATTCTGAGACGTAGCTTCAGTGGCGGGTGATTTCTGCGCCTTTAACTGATCCATCACAGTTTGTGCGGTTTTGTAATCTTCAGAGTCTTTAGATATCAGTGAAAGTACCGTTTCCATTGAAGCAATTGCTTTATCGTAATCTTTCTTGGCGGCGTAGGCAGCAGCAAGATTGTAGTGGGAGTTGGGGTAATCATTCTTTGCAACTGCTGCGAGTTGGAAGGCACTTATAGCGCTATCATAATCTTCTAGAGCGTAATAGACTCCACCCAAGGCAATTCTTAGCTCCGGGTTTAGGGGATCAAGTGCAACTGCCTGTGTGTATGTCTGTATGGCAAATTGATCGCTACCTTCGGCAAAAGACATTATGCTCCTATATATTTGTGCCAAGACCTCCCAGTTACCACTTCTATTTATATTGAGAGTAACGGTTGCCTTGCCTTCAGAAATGGCCTGTTGTACAAGTTGGGTGATTGTATTGCGATCGTCCTCAGTTAGGTCTTTTCTCTCAGCAATGGAATTGGCAAGAGCCATCTCTACTTGGGCCAGGGATGCATGATATCTGTCGACGTATGGATTTAAAGTTCCGGCTTTAACCATATAGTCGTATGTGTTTTTGGCATCGTTTTGAACTAATGCTTCAAGAGACTTCTGGTAAGTTGCCTCGGCCGATACGGCTTTTGTTCCAAAAAATGCCAATGCAATTATGCCTACAAATATTGGCAAAGCAACAATTAAAGAGGGGATTTTATTGGTAGCAACGGTTATAGACTTTTCCTCCGATCCTGAAAAAACGGAAAGAAGAACCATAAAAAGGAAGATTAGTGCCGGTGCTACTGGAAAAATTGCAAAAGCTACTACCAAAACATTCCCAATTTTTGTCTTTGATGTTGACTACAAGCCTTTTATAGACAGCTATCAATAGTATGACAAGTGCAGCAAGACCAATGAGGCCAACCTCTGTGATTAAAGTAAAGTAATAGTTGTTTGCGGAGGAAAACCTTACTTGCCACAGATTTGTTTGGTTATAGGAAATCGGTCTGTAAACATTGAAGGCTGAGAGATAGTTTGCAGGCCCTGCACCTAAAAGGGGGCTTTGTTTCAAGGTATCAATGACTATTTCCCACGATGTTTGCCAGTTAGGAAGCACTGGAGCCTGTGGTTTTCCGGGAAGCATATTCACACCCAGAAGGATTATCCCAAAAATCAATACTGATGAGGCAACTCCAAAGAAAATCTTTTTAATAGATTCTTTTTCTTTAATAATTTGGGCAACCCCGAGAGGTAAGAGAGCAAAAAGGTAAACCATGGATTGCAAATCGGATCCCAACGGATTGAACGCAGAATTTTTCATAAACTCCGGAAGTTGAGGGATTTTTGCAAAAAGTCCGAGTTCTGTGAAAAGAACGGAGACAGAAAGTATGATCCCTGACGTAAAAAGCGCTAAAAGTACAGAATTTTTACCTCTTTTTGTAAATTGGTTGATGATTAGATAAAAAATTGCAGAAAGTAATACAAATGTTGTTGTTCCGGGATAGAAAAATGCCTCCATCTTGTTGGGGGTAATAAAAATTGAGGCAACCAGGTAGACAATAGCCAAGAGAAGAACGCCAATGTCAAACTTACCGATGGACATTTTCATTTCACCTTTCAGAATTGATCTGGTCAAGGATGTAATAAGGGCAAGTGAGATTATGACGCTTGCAAGAATTTCTTTTGGAATAAAATAGGGCGAGGGAAATCCCGGGAGAGTAAAAACTGCGAAAAGTAATACACCGGCGAGAATTAAATATTTTTCAGCCTCCTTTAAGAATTTTTCCATAGCTAAAGTACTAAGTAAGTATCGATTGTGAAAGATTCACTGTCAACAACATCATTTCAGATCATATTTTTCATTTAATGACGGTTTTTCCGAAAATCTTGATTCCGCCTTTAAATGCCGGTATCTGACTTCCTGATGGCGCTGCCTGTGTTGAGAACGAATAAGGAGACACCTGTGTAGAACTCCAAGTATTGGTTCCGGCAGGATCTATTGCATAGCTCTTCCAATAGTAGGTGAAGCTGTATTGAAGCGGTGTTTGAACTGTGTGTGTACCCTGCGTTCCGCTTGTATAAGCAGTGTTGCCGTTTGCGTTTTGTCCGCTCCAGCCCGTTTGGGACGTGGATTGATCAAAAGTCTGACAGTTTGTTGTCATTGCTGAGTTTTCACAAAGAATTATTTTGTATTGAACGTAATCAGCGTCCGTGTCTGTTGCGGTTGTCTTTATAGATGGGTTTACAGATTGATTGGTTGCTGTATCTGTCGGTGAGTCAAGACTTGGTACTCCCGGGGCGGAATTTACACACGTTCCTCCAGAGGTTACCGTATAGCCTGAATTAAAAGCATCACCTGTTGAATAAGTTGCACAGATTGTTCCTACCGTGTTTGTGGAACGGGAAAGATAAAGATAGCTAACCGAGTTGCCTGATGGTGTAATGGTCCAACTGTTAGTATCAGATGATTGAAGCGTTAAAATTTTTCCGGTTGCACCCGTCATTGTCCATGTACCACTTACGGTGGTAGTGGAGTTTCCTGCATACTGAATAGTTCTTCCGGCAGAATTACCGGTGGTTGATGCATATAAATTATTGAAAGTGGTATTTCCGGAAATAGCTTGTGTGCTTGAGTCGGCTCCGTTTAGAGTCACTGTTCCTGTGCCACCCGAAAATGAACCACCGCCATTTGTCCAATTGCCGGAAAGATTAGTATTTGCTCCTGCGGTATATGTTCCGGCGGACAAGGTTGCGTTACCGGCAATATTTACCGTAGCCGGGGCAGTAAAATTTCCCGTTGTTTGAATGAATGTATTTATGTTTAAAGTGGTTGTACTTCCGGAAACCGATAATGTTTGCCCGACAGTTTTTGCCAGAGTTAAACCGTAAAAAGTCTGGCTTGTAGCGCTGCCATTGATAGCTTGAGCGCCTGTTCCATCAAAGGTGACCGTGTTTGTGCCCGGAGTAAAAGTACCACCATTATTGGTCCAGTCGCCGAACACGGTTGTCGCTGTTCCTGCCGTGTAAGTTCCTGCCGAGAGAGTAACATTGCCGTTAATATCCATTGTTGCAGGGGCGGTAAAATTCCCCGTGGTTTCAGTAAAGTTGGTAACTGTTAAAGCGGTTGTGCTACCCGAGACGGACAAAGTTTGCCCTGCGGTTTTTGCTACGACTAGAGCATAGAAAGTCTGGCTGGCTAAAGACCCGTTAATCGCTTGACCGGCTGTACCGCTAAAGGTAATTGTATTTGTTCCCGGTGTAAAAGTACCTCCATTATTGGTCCAGTTGCCACCTGTTACATTGGTGTTGGTTCCTGCCGTATAGGTTCCGGCAGTCAGAGTTGCTCCTGCGGCAATATTCATTGTTGCGGGAGCAGTGAAGTTACCGGTAGTCTCTGTAAATCCGTTTACCGATAGAGTAGTTGTCGAACCGGACACACTTAACGTGGTTCCCACTGTTTTTGCTACAACCAAACCATAAAAAGTTTGACTTGCGGCCGATCCCTGAACAGCTTGGGCACCCGTGCCGTTAAAAGTAACAGTATTTGTTCCCGGAGTAAATGCTCCGCCATTATTTACCCAGTTGCCACCTACAGTTAAATCAAAGCCATTGCTATTTAGCGTTCCGGCAGAGAGAGTTGTTGTTCCGGCTATTATAGTGGCTGCATCCAGGCTCTTTGTTGATGTACCCTGTATGGTCAAATTTCCATAAGTTGGCACCCCTGATACTGTCTGGACTTGATCTGAAGCATATGTCACTGTACTTGCCGAATTTAGACTTATGTGGGCGGCAGTGAATGATGTTGGGAATGTGGTTGCCGTGGCTGCAGAGCCCAAGAAAAGACCTGTTCCGGATGCCATGGATAGGGTTCCGTTAATATTTCCTGTGATTTGATATCCTCCATCCGCCAAAGTTCCGCCGGATACAGTTAGATGGTAATTGACTGTGGTGGCACTTCCAAGGGTTCCGGTTCTGCCTGCCATGCTGATTTGTAGAGTATAAAAAGTAATAGTGCCGGGGGATGAGGTCAAAACCAGATCGGTTGAAGTTTCACTAAAGTTAACTGTTGATCCGCCCGCGTTGAAAGTGCCTGCCCGTGTGAATAAGGGGCCTGATGTACCGTTTATTGTAACAACGGAATTATTTGCATTAAAAGTTCCGGCTGTTCTTATATTTATAGTTCCGGTTGTAAACGCATGATTTGAACCGCTTACGGTATCCAAGGTTGAGAGTCCCGAACTCTCTGCTTTGATATCGGTAAGTCCTGTCACGATGGTTGTTCCTCCCAGGTTTACCGTTAAAGTATTGGCCCCTGCGGATGTGGGATCAATGGTGAAATTATTATTGACAGTAAACGCTGCCCCCATTGCATATGTAGCAGGGCCACCAATGGTTGGGGATAGTGTTAAGTTGTAAAAAGCACTTGAACCGGTAAATGTTCCGGACAAAAGTGCGGTTGGTGTTCCTGCACCGCTAAAAATTGTCGTTGATCCTGTTCCCGCAGTAAAAGTTCCCGAATTGGTTAATAAAGTGCCTGAAGTATCGGTTATAGTCAAGGTTGATCCGTTAATATTTAGTGTTCCTGTAGAGGCTATACTTATAAGCGCAGAGGTAAGAGCATGGTTTGTCCCGGTGGTAGTTAGAGTATCGCCGGCAGTTACGGATAATGTTCCGCCAACTACAGTAGACCCTGTCAGACTTTTTGTTGAACCACCGTCTATGGTTAAATTATTGTAGGTAAATGTAGCCACATTTTGTGCACTTGCACTGTCATAAGTAACGGTCCCACCATTTGCGCTAAATGTTCCACCGCCTGTTACAGCTCCAGAAATTTGCAATGTGCCGCTGGTGGATGTAAATGTCCCACCCGACACGGTAAATGCTCCGTTTATATCCCATGTGGCAGAGCCTCCAGTTACTGCACCTGCTGACTGCTTAAATCCTGCTGCGGTTACCGTTCCGCCGGGTGCATATTTAGCATCCGTATCCTTAATCCTGATTTGATTAGTTGACCATGTAAGGTTTAATGCCCCGGTTGTGGATGTAAATCCGACATCGGTATCGCTACATCCTCCCGAATCATTATCACAAGCCTCCAAGGCTGAATTGGCAATGGTGTTTGAAGTATTACTGTAATCAATCCCAACAATGACACCATCTTTATAAAGCGATAGGCCCGTACAACTTGTGGTGCCTCCTGCACATGTTGAGCCGTATTTAAATACAAGTGTGGCATTGTCGGTATTGGTTGTATCCATCCAAAGAGTAATAACCGTTCCGTCTGCAGGCTGAGTTACACCCGAAAATGTAAAGGTACCGCTTGAAAGATTGACAGTAGTTGAAGCTGCTGCCCCGATCGACATTCTTATAGCCGGAGTTCCTGCCAGGGGGGTAGATTCATCAGTTCCGTAAACCGTGCCTGAAATAGTAATACCTGATGCGGCTGGTGTAAAAGTGCCAATAGAAACCCCCGCATCATAATTACCGTAGTTGTCTTTTTGGAAAACTTTATACGTATATGCTTGGCCGTTAGT
>Ga0075772_122_pt1 | contig 8642 bp, 6 predicted proteins | sample RifGroC1_FD_67865 | JGI IMG/M metagenome (GOLD analysis project Ga0075772, IMG submission 67865) | Microgenomates bacterium GW2011_GWC1_41_20 | reverse complement strand
CCCCAAAAGACAATTTCGGCCAGGCAAAAACCCAAAAGTCCCGAGCGTGATCCGGTGAAGACTAATACTGTAAAAAAGAGTGAAGTTAGAAAATAGGGAACTAGGGAATTGAAATTCAATTTAAAATCGCTTTTATGCAGGCCTTTTGCCCACGTTATCGGGATTAGTGTGACAAGCCAAGCCGCAAGCCAATTTGGTTGTCCCAATGTAGAAAAAACTCTTGATTGAACGTCTTGCTGCCAAACATCTTTATCAATTCCGAGACGTTCCAAGACTCCGTAAATTGACACAAACACCGCAGACCAAAGAGTGGTATTGATAATTTTTTTCGCACCAGGCTTGTCAACATTTGAAACGAATGCCCAGTACAAAAGCAAGTAGGAGATAATGGAAAGAAGGCCGCCGTTAAATCTGGAATAATATCCGAACCAGGAAGTTAATGGATCTATCGAAAGCAATGTGGAAATAAACTGGGATCCCAAAAAAATCAATAGGGGTATGTCTAATATTGTGCGACGAAATATGAATTAATTTTCTGCTGAGTATGATTCTTATCAACCATGTGGCCAAAATCAAGGTCGTTAAAATATAGACCAAAATCATTTTATTAAACTCAAAAAGTTCTGAAGTATACGGCCATAGAATTAAAGGAACAAGAAAAAATAAAACACCAAATAGTAATAAAATTATTTTTTGAGGAGATTTCACAATCTAAATTGTAGCACAAGATGAAAAAACCCTTTGCAACTTTTTCTTAAATAGGTATACTCCTTTTTGCTACACCATGAAATTTATAAATCCTATTGATAGGCTCCTGGGTATGTTCTCCCATGATATTGGTATAGATTTAGGAACTGCAAACACCTTGGTTTATGTAAAGGGAAAAGGAATTGTCATTAGAGAGCCGTCGGTCGTAGCCAGACATAAAAAGTCTAAAGAAATTCTTGCAATCGGTGCCTCCGCCAAAAAAATGACTGGAAGGGCTCCATCGATGATCGATGTAATTAGGCCTCTAAGAGACGGTGTTATCGCAGATTTTGATGCAACTGCCGCAATGCTTTCTTATTACATTAAAAAAGTTCATGAATCAGGGAATACCTTTCCTCAAATCCCAAGACCAAGAGTCATAATAGGAATTCCATCCGGTGTCACTGAGGTTGAAAGAAGGGCTGTTGCGGAGGCGGCGCTTGATGCTGGTGCCAGAGAAGCAAATTTAATAGAGGAACCCATGGCGGCAGCGATCGGTGCAAAACTTCCGATTTCCGGACCCGAAGGAAACTTTATTGTTGACATAGGTGGAGGCACCAGCGAGATTGCAGTAATTTCATTAGGTGGAATAGTGTTGGGAAGAAGTGTTAGGGTTGCCGGTGATGAAATGGACGAAGCTATTATTAACTATGTTCGTTTAAAGTATTCGCTGCTTTTGGGACAACCAACGGCAGAGGCTGTTAAAATTGGAATTGGGGCAGCCGAGATCGGCAATAAAGACCAAAAGCCCGGAAGTGACCAAAAGTTTACAGTTGTCCGGGGAAGAGACCTGGAAACCGGATTACCCAAGTCGATTAAGTTGACCAACGAGGAGATTCAAGAGGCTTTAAGCCCGATCGTGCAGGAAATTATAGGAAACATTGTTGACACCCTAGAAGAAATGCCACCTGAACTGACTGGTGATATTATGGAGAGGGGTATAGTATTAGCCGGAGGAGGTTCACTTATTTCCGGTATAGATAAGGCGATCTCTGATGCCGCTAAGATGCCGGTCTGGATCGCTGAAGATCCCCTTACTTGTGTTGTAAGAGGCTGTGGTATGTGCCTTGAAGACAGTGGTTTATTGAAAAAGATACGTGTGACGAAAGGTTTATGAGTAGGTTACAGATAGTAAGTTAAAAGAGAGAGTACATTTATGCATCCTTTATCTTCTGTAAAATCTCAATCTTGGTTGGCCTGGTTTTTGAGAGGGATATTGATCCTTCTGTTTTTGATTCTGTTTGCAAAGTTAATTGAAGTCCAGGTTATAAAAGGGAATTATTACAAAAATCTTTCTAAAGAAAATCGAATTAGACGTGTTATTATCCCTGCCCCAAGAGGTAAAATTTTGGCTCGGGGTGGAGAGGTTTTGGCGGGAAACATTGAGGTTAAAAAAAGCATCGAATTTACCGACAATGGAGGTTTTGTACTTTCGGAAGATTTAACAAAATCTGAGGATGGCCAGTTAGTAAATGATTATAAAAGGTATTATCCTCTTGAAGATAAATTTTCTCATGCATTAGGCTACATGGCACAGGTCGGTGAAAAGGAGGTTGGAAAAATTAACCCAGATTGTCCTGAAAAAGGTCCAAGAAGGTCGGATTCCCTGATGGGAAAAACGGGACTGGAGGAGTCGTACGAATGCTTACTTGCGGGGGCACCCGGAGAGGAAATTATTGAAGTAGACGCTTCCGGTCAGGAAGTAAGAGTTCTTGGCAGAAAAGATCCCTCATCAGGCAAAGACTTACAGACAACGATTGATTATGGGCTTCAGGTTGAGGTTGCAAGTAAAATGAACGGCAAAAAAGGAGCGGCTATAATTACCGACACAAATGGTCAAATACTGGCTTTCTATTCTTACCCCGGCTTTGACCCCAACATCTTCATGAATGAGGGTAATAGCGAGAAAATAAGTTCGTTACTGAACAATGAGGACTTACCTTTCTTCAATAGGGTTATCGCCGGAACTTTTCATCCGGGATCGGTTTTTAAGCCTGTTGTGGCCATTGCAGCACTTGAAGAATCAGCGATAGATGAAAACTATGTCTATAACGATCAGGGTGTAATTACGGTAAATGATTATTCCTACACCAACTGGTACTTCACCGAATACGGAAGAACAGAGGGTTTGACAGATTTAGCTAAAGCTATTGCCCGTTCAACCGACACTTTCTTTTACACAATCGGACAAATGGTTGGTCCTGAAAGCATTGCAAAGTGGGCAACAACTTTTGGTTTGAATGCTCTAACGGGAATTGACATTCCGGGTGAAGTGGAAGGACTTATACCTACACCGGAGTGGAAAAAAATTACAAAAAAAGAATCCTGGTATCTGGGTAACACTTATCACATGTCGATTGGACAAGGCGATGTCTCTGTAAGTCCGATTGAAATAAATACCTACATTTCTGCGATTTCTGTCGGAGGTTCGCTTTGTCAACCCAGGTTTAATATGAACAAAAATCCAATTTGTCGCAAGGTAAAAGTATTGCAAAGCAACCTTGATCTGGTTAGAAAAGGAATGGAAGAGGCGTGCACCGAAGGTGGTACGGCTTATACTTTTTTTGACTTTGCTGATAAACATGGTGGTATCAAGGTGGCATGCAAGACCGGAACAGCCGAAGTTAGCACTGACGGAACACCACACGCATGGTTCACCTTTTTTGCTCCAAACGATAAGCCTCAGATAGTTGCAACAATTCTAATTGAAAAAGGTGGACAAGGTTCCTCTGTGGCGGGATCGATTGCCAGGGAAATTGCCGACTATTATTTTGCTTCATTTGTAAATTAACTCTTTTCGCAGCAATTATTTAGTTTTAATCTATTATTGTGACCGAAAGTGAGTACCTGACAGCTATTTCCGCTTTTGCCTATTTTGGACCAATGAGGGCCAGACTTTTAGTTTCATATTTTAATTCTGCAGCTAAAGTTTGGAAATGTACTTCAAAAGAACTTTTAGAGTTGGGTATTTCTGAAAAGAAAGTAAAAGAATTTATTGATTTTAGAAAAAGCTTTAATCCGGAGTTATATTTTAGAAAGTTATCAAAACTTAACATAAAAGTTACAACCATATTTGACGATGATTTTCCCGATAGTTTAAAGGAGATAAGTGGGGGCCCTGTGGTTTTGTATTACAAAGGAACTCTAAAAGGTCTTAATGCCAGTTCCGTTGCTATTGTAGGGACAAGAAAGATGACTTTCTACGGGCGTGAGGTGACGGAAAAATTTTCCCAAGAACTCTCAAGTTTTGGTGTAACCATTATCTCAGGATTGGCCCGTGGAGTAGACACAGCCGCTCACAAAGCCTGTCTTGAGTCCGGAGGAGTCACTGTTGCTGTTTTAGGTAACGGTCTTGATAGCGTGTATCCACCGGAAAACAAAAAGTTGGCCGATATGATTGTTGAAAAAGGAGGGGCGCTTATCAGTGAGTACCCACCGGGTAGTCCTGCACTTCCTGTCAATTTTGCAGTCAGAAATAGGATTGTGTCAGGACTTGCCAGCTCTGTGCTTGTTGTTGAGGGTGCTGAAAAAAGCGGGACTTTACTTACCGCATCCCACGCAGCTGATCAGGGTAAAACCGTTTTTGCAATACCGGGACAAATTACCTCACCACTTTCCAAAGCGCCGTTATTTCTATTGAAAAATGGTGCGAAGATGGCAACAGAAGTTAAAGATGTTTTGGATGAACTTGATATAGAGGTCAAAGTTGACCGGGATAAAATGGAGACGGCCATGCCAAGCGTACCCGAAGAAGTAAAAATTATTGATATATTAGAGAATGAACCCTTGCATCTTGACGAGCTTGTTAGAATATCAGGTAGCAAAACATCTGAAGTTTCTGCTAGACTGACAATCATGGAAATGAAAGGGATGGTTAGAAACATTGGAGGAGGCATTTACAAAAAGATCAAATGAATTTAATAATTGTTGAAAGTCCGACAAAAGCAAAGACTTTGGGAAAGTTTCTTGGGAGCGAGTATTCTGTAGAAGCAACCGCCGGGCACATAAAAGATTTACCCAAAAGTAAACTCAGCATTGATATCGAAAATAATTTTAAACCCGATTTTGTCGAAGTTCCCAAGAAAAAAGAACTTATCAAAAAGATCAAATCGGAAGGTAAAAAAGCAAAGGTTGTCTATTTAGCAACAGATCCTGATCGTGAGGGTGAAGCCATTGCTCAACACGTCTCGGAAGTTTTGGGACCTAATTCGAAGTTTAAGAGAATTACATTTCATGAGATAACAAAAGAAGCACTTGAAGAGGCGCTTGCAAATCCGCATGATGTTAACAAAGACCTGGTTGATGCCCAGATCGCAAGAAGAGTACTTGACCGGCTTGTTGGCTATAAACTTTCACCACTTCTTTGGAAAAAGGTCAGACGAGGTCTTTCGGCAGGACGCGTACAGTCAGTTGCCGTGAGGCTTATCGTTGAGAGGGAAAGAGAAATTGAAGCCTTTAAATCAGATGAGTACTGGGAGATTTTTTCAAAAGTAAAAAGTGGGGACAATAAGATAAAAGACTTTGACGTTGAGTTAGTAAAAGTTGAAGGAAAAGTTGCTGCCGTTAAAGATAAAACGGAAGCAGATAAAATTATCTCCGATTTAGAAAAAGCAAGCTATGTAGTTTTTGATGTCAGAAAAAAGGAAGTTTCAAAAAATCCATACCCGCCGTTTACGACTTCAACAATGACTCAAGCGGCAGCCAGAATTTTCGGATGGTCATCAAAAAAGACAATGTCCATGGCACAAAAACTGTATGAGGAAGGATTGATTACTTACCACAGGACCGACTCTTTCAATCTTTCAAAACAGGCTGTTGAAAACGCGAGAAAATATATTGAAAAAGAATATGGAAAAGACTACTTACCGCCGTCACCCAAATTTTATAAAACCAGTTCAAAGGTTGCTCAAGAAGCGCATGAAGCTATAAGGCCAACCAATCTAAACTCTAAATTACAAACATCCAACGACAGGTGGGGACATGATGAGGAAATACTTTATAAACTTATTTGGTCGAGATTTGTTGCCTGTCAGATAAACCCGAGTCTTTATGACGAGACAGTGATCGATATTGGGGCCAACCCCGGGGATTATTTATTAAGAGTAGGCGGGCAGGTTATGAAGTTTGATGGGTGGCGTAAAGTTATTCCGGCTAAACTGGAAACCGAGGAAGTAACTAGACTACCGGAGGTATCAAAAGACGAAAAGCTAAAACTTATTAAAACCTGGGGGGAGCAAAAATTTACACAACCTCCGGCAAGATTTAACGAGGCCTCGCTTATTAAAACTTTGGAGAAATTGGGAATTGGGAGACCTTCTACTTACGCTCCTACAATTTCCACAATTCAGGTAAGAAATTATGTTGAAAAGGACCAAGGAAAATTTTCTCCCACTTCCGTAGGTAAGGCAGTTAATGATTTTTTGGTCAAGAATTTTCCGGACATTTTTGAATATAAATTTACTGCCGGTATGGAGGATAGTCTTGATGAAGTTGCAAACGGAGATGCGAAGTGGACCGAAATTATTAAAGTTTTCTATAAACCATTTGGAAAGAAAATCGGAGAGGTTGATAAAAAGGCTGATAGGGTCAAAATTGAGGTGGAAAAACTGGGTCGAAAATGTCCTGATTGTGAGGAGGGAGAATTGGTTGTGCGCATTGGAAGATTCGGAAAATTTATATCCTGTTCAAGATTTCCTGATTGTAAACATACGGAGAAATACCTGGAAAAAGTTGGTGTCAAATGTCCCGAATGTAAAACCGGTGACGTTATTGTAAAAAAGACGGGGAAAGGTAGAAACTTTTTTGGCTGTTCCAGATATCCGGAATGTAAGTACGCCTCTTGGAGAAATCCCAAAAAAGAAGAGAAAAGCTAAGCTTTTTGGTTTTTATAGTGGACCACTTCCTCATATTTATACTCGAGTTTAATTTTTGCTTTTTTGAACATTTGTTCGGTTTCCTCTCCGGAATGATATTTTCTTTCCGCATACACTCTTTTAATTCCGGAATTGATAAGTAGCATTGCACATGTTCTACAAGGAGTCATATTTACATAGACAGTAGCTCCATCGACAGCTATTCCGCGCTTTGCAGCTTGGCAAATGGCATTTTGTTCTGCATGAACCGTACGGACACAGTGCAAAGAAATTGATCCGTCATCACTTAATGATTTTCTAAGGTCGTGTCCAGCTTCATCACAATGAGGAAATCCCATTGGAGAGCCTGCGTAACCGGTAGCAAGAATTTGTTTGTCTTTTACAAATACGCAAGCGGCATGGCCACGGTCGCAAGTTCCTCGGGTAGATACCGCGCTTACAATTTGAATGAAATACTCATCCCATGAGGGGCGGGAATCTTTTTTGACCTTATTATTTAATTTCTTTGTAGATTTCATCTAGCTGCTTATAAAAATATCGTAAACTTTTTGTGTTTACAATGGTGTAATCCGCCATGGCAATTGTTCCTCCCTTATTTAAATTTTCGATCTCTGCGTAATCTCTGCTTTCAGCCTCTTTCGGTGAAATGGGACGATTTCTGGCCGATTTGTCACTGACTTTTAATTTACGTTTTGCAAGCCTTTTGTATCTGACACCCGGCGGTGAGTATACCGCAACAGTGACAAACTTTTCTCCAAACTCATTTTTTAAAAGTTTGTATTCTTCAAAACTATAAAGACCGTCACCGATTACATTTCCGTTTTTGAGAAGCTTTTTAAAATTATTGAGATTTAACTTTGCCATTGCTGCCATTCCGTTCTTTTTTCTCAGTTCCTCACGAATACTCCTTTCGTTGGTTTCATTTATTTCCAATTTCCTTTTCATTACTTCATCTAAAACAATTTGCCCGAATCTTATATATTGGAATCCTTTTTTGACAAGATAATCAGAAGCAACACTTTTTCCCGAAGCGGGGGAAGTTTCCGAAAAGATTAAAAAAGTCATCAGGGATGATCAGGGGCATGTTACCCCTGAAAAGAAAGAAGAAATTAAAAAAGAATTGGGAGACGTTCTCTGGTATTTGTCTCAACTTTCAAAAGAGCTTGGTATAAAATTTTCCGAAGTCGCAAGCGGAAACCTGGAAAAATTGGCGTCGAGGAAAATCCGAGGAAAGCTTCAAGGCGACGGGGACAACAGGTAGCCTGTTAACCCCTTAGGGTATCCGGCCTCTCCACATTTTTACTTATTGACAGTCTACTCGGGGAATTGGTAAAACACTTCAAGACTTATGATTGAAATTGAAGGCAGGACTTCAGAGTTAACAAAAAGACCCGTTAACCATGGTGCGGAAGAGTGGTTAGGTAAACCAATTGAGATTTTAGACCACGGCTTCGTCTATCTGGTTGATTATATGGGGAATGATGAAGCCATAGAGCAAGCTGCAAGAGTTTCTTACGGCTCGGGAACAAGACAGGTAAACGAAACAACGGGGCTTTTAAGATACTTAATGAGAGGTGAGCATACATCTCCTTATGAAATGGTCGAATTTAAGTTCCATGCAAAAATGCCGATTTTTGTGGCAAGACAGTGGGTGAGACACAGAACGGCGAGCATCAATGAACAGTCCGCACGTTATTCGGTTGTAGAAAGCGAATTTTATATACCGGATCCTGAAGTGATTTCGGTTCAATCTGTAGATAATAAGCAAGGAAGGGGCGCAAATGTTTCTACTGGGTACGCAGAAGAAATTCGGGTCAAACTTTCTGATTATTACTCAGGAGCACATAATTTATATGATTTACTACTTAACGGAGAAGGTGAGGATCGTCCGGGTATCGCCAGAGAACTTGCCAGAATACCACTACCTGTTGCTACATATACGGAATGGTATTGGAAGATAGACCTGCATAACCTCTTACATTTTCTAAAGCTTAGGATGGATCCACACGCACAGTGGGAAAT
>Ga0075772_130_pt1 | contig 8862 bp, 9 predicted proteins | sample RifGroC1_FD_67865 | JGI IMG/M metagenome (GOLD analysis project Ga0075772, IMG submission 67865) | Microgenomates bacterium GW2011_GWC1_41_20 | reverse complement strand
GGGCGTGGATTTACCTTTAGTATGTTGCAGTCATTACATTCATTTTTGGGTTGGAGTAAAGAGTGGGAATTAACCCGCAAAACGGGTCAAGCAAAATGAAGAAAATTAACATCTTTTCATTAGAAAGTATATTTCTATTTCTTTTTCTGGTAGCTTTTCCTTTTGGGCAAATTATCCGATTGAGTTTTGATTTTGCGGGCACAAATGTGCCTTTGCAGCCTTTGGATATTGTGGTAGGTTTAGGGGCTATCTATTCAATTTTCTTTCAAAAAAGTAAATCTAAGATTTTTGAATATTTGCGTTTTTTTCTTTCAATAGCAGCATTTTCATTTGCTGTTTCTATTGTTACTTTCGGGAATGAGGCTTTATATGGGGCCTTTTATTTGATCAGGCTATTTTCTTATTTACTCTTTTTAAATTATGTGTGGAATTTTGTAAAGAAAAGTGAGTCCGGGAGACGTTTGCTTTTTGATAGCCTTCTTGCGGTTTCCACTATATCTGCAGTATTCGGTTGGGTTCAGTTTGTTCTGATACCGGACCTTAAACCGTTTTTTGTTTACGATTGGGACATGCACCTTTTTCGTTTAGCGGGTACTTTTCTTGATCCGACTTTCCTGGGAATAATTATAGTTTTTGGGCTGATTTTATCGATATACAGGTATACCCAGGATGGCAATAAAAAGTATTTAGTAATTACAGCATTTCTTTTAATCTCTTTGGCATTCACTTATTCAAGAGCAAGCTATTTGGCATTTTTGGCCGGAGTATCCGCAATAGTGATACTCAAAAAGAAATATAGAAAAATACTTCTCTGGGGTGTGGGACTCCTGATAATCGCCATGCTTTTACCCACAGCCAGAAACCGCAGTATTGAATTGACACGTACGTTTAGCATCTCCTCCAGACTTAACAACTACGCCGAGGCGTATAGTTTATTTAAAAGATTTCCGATATTCGGTGTCGGTTACAACAATATGTGTGTTGCCAGGAATAAATATGTTGGTGTGGAATCTTATGCCTCACACGCTTGTTCAGGATCCGATTCCAGCCTGCTTCTGATTTTGGCTACGACCGGAATAATTGGTTTTATGATATTTTTGGGAAGTGTTTAGTGTATTACCACCTTCGTTTAATGTGGTTGTGTATTGAAAAGTACCGTCCTCTTCAACTGAGATAATCCTATCGTTAACGGTGACCGAAGCTGTAGCTTCTGTTTTTCCTTCGAGGGTAATTTGTCTTTGGCTGGATCCAAAAAAACTTGATCCGTCTGAAGGTGAAGTAATCTCCAGATCCGGGGTCTTTTTATCGAAAACAATTGTATGGTCTTCAGTTTTTTGGCTTTGGTTTCCCGATTGGTCTATTGCAATTGCTGCAAAAATGTTTTCACCATCCTGAAGAGTAACATTAAAGGAAAATTGTCCGGAGCCATCTGATAATATCTCCTGCGGATTTCCATCGAAAGTAAGCTTTACTGTAGCTCCGGCTTCAGTGTTGCCGTAAAGGGCCACACTTTGCTGGTTTGTATATTCCGGGAAATTTCTAAATTTTGGAGCGGGAGGTGGGGTAATATCGGAACTGCTAATTTTTTGATCGTTGCCTTTAAGGCTGGAAACCAATGCGGTTAGTCTACCGATTGCCGGTATGCCTAGAAAATAAAGGACGGCAAAGGCTACCACGGTAAGTGCTATAAATAGTACCGCTTTCCTTTTGTTCTTTCGTTCTTCTGAATTTACAAACCTACTTGTAAATTTGTTCATTTTTCCTTGAGCCGAGAGTGGGGATCGGACCCACGACCTGCGGTTTACGATACCGCCGCTCTGCCAACTGAGCTACCTCGGCTTACGTGCTCAATTATAGCATTTTCACAGGTATCACCTTAAGACACTCTCTGAGCGGGTGAGCGGAGTCGAACCGCCCTTTCCACCTTGGGAAGGTGGCGTTGAGCCGATCAACTACACCCGCGTAAACCCATGCGAGCATAATTATAACATTCTTACGGCCCACCTTCTTTGGATTTATTACCTGGGTAATATTAAAACGTTTCCTGAATGGATTACGTTCGGGTTTGCTAAATCGTTTGCCTTAGCAATCTCGGTCCACCTGAATCCGTCACCATATGCCCTAACTGCAATATTCCAAAGACTGTCTCCTTTTTCAACGGTGTATGTAGCACCGTCAATAGATTTGGTTTCTTCTGAGACGATGGTTTGAGTTTCTTCTGTTGTTGTCGGTTCTTTTGGTTCAGTATTGTCGGGTATTGTCAATTTCTGTCCTACCTCGATTGCGTCTGATTCCAAATTGTTTGCTGATTTAATATCAACCCAGTTATATCCGGAGCCAAAAGAATCTTCTGCAATTGACCAAAGTGTTTCTCCTTGGGCGACTGTATGTTCACTGGCAGCTGAGATTTGAGTTGAATTCGCAGGAATACTTCCGCTATTTTTATCTTTAAAGTAGTTTGCGATTAAAATACCTACAATAACAAGAACTATAGCTCCCAAAACCATACTAATATTCTCTTCATTCAGTTTTATTGTTTTAAGAAGTTTTTTTAGATCAAATTTCACTATTTTTTCACCTTCTTTCCGAAGGGCAGAGTTAGGCTGAATTTAATTGATGAAGCCTGTGAAGTCAAGTGGCTAATTATAAAGGCAGTATATGTTTTTGCGAGGTCGACGAGATTCGTCATGCGTAAGCATCAAATCGAGGATGTTTTAGCCGTTTTTGCGAGGTCGACGAGATTCGAACTCGCAACCTCTTCCGTGACAGGGAAGCGCTCTAGCCGTTGAGCTACGACCTCATTGTCAGCCGCAAGCTATTTGCTTACGACCTCATTGGGTCAAGTCGCAAGCTATTTGCTTACGACCTCTCGCAATAAAGGCAATTATACCAATTGTGGTAATATTAATCTAGCCATGTCGTCCTCGACGCTTACAAATCTTCAAATCGCGGAACTTCTTCGGGATGTAGCTGCTGCGTACCAATTAAAGGATAAATTTAAATATAAATTTCAGATTATTGCCTACGAAAGGGCTGCTGACGCAGTTGAGCACGCCACGAGCGAACTAAAAGACCTCTGGGATGACAAAAAACTTACGGAAGTATCCGGAATTGGACCGGGAATAGAGGAGCACTTGGGAGAAATTTTTGCCACAGGGCACTCCAAACATTTTGAGGAAATTATGAAAAATATCCCCCCGGATGCATTTAAGCTGATGGAACTACCCGGAATTGGAATAAAAACAGCTATGAAGATGATTGAGGAAGGCAATATTGATGAAATTAAGGAAAAACTTAAAGAAGTAGAAGCCAGACGGAATAAAAACAAAAGGCACCTTTTACCGTACGCCGCCACGGTTGCCCACGAGGTAATGGAGTACCTTTCCGATAACCCCGATGTTACGCATGTAGACCCACTGGGAAGCCTCAGACGCCAGGCTTCTACAATCGGGGACATTGACCTTGCTGTTGCGACAAATAACCCTGTGGGAGTCCTGAGCTATTTTACAAAATATCCCAAATCTCAAAAAACTATAGAAAAAGGTGAACACTCAGCCTCAATCTTACTGCCCGGTAGTATACAGGTAGACTTGATCGCTCAACCAGTTGATACATATGGCTCACTATTACAGCATTTCACAGGTTCGAAACATCACAACATTGCACTCCGGCAGATCTTCAAATTCATTCAAATTTTGATATTGAAACCTCCCACGACTTGGGTGAAAACTCAATGGAAGAAATTATTAAGAAGGGCGGGGAACTTGGTTATAAATATTTAGCTTTCACTGAACATAATCCAAGCGTGAGCGGGCACAGTGACAAAAAGACCGTGGAAATACTCACTAGGAAGCGTGAAAAGATTGATAAAATTAATTACTCATTAATTCAAAATGGTTCAAATAGCGTAAAAAAAGTGTTCAATAGCCTTGAAATTGATATACTTTCGGATGGAAAACTGGCTATTCCTGTGAAAGCCTTGGACCTAATTGATTTTGCACTAGTTTCAATCCACTCAAATTTTGATTTGGACAGAAATTCCATGACTAAGCGGGTTATTTCAGCACTTAGCCACCCTAAAGCACTAATATTTGCTCATCCAACAGCCAGAAAAATAAACGAGAGGGAAGGAGTCGAACTTAATTGGCCGGAAATATTTGATTATTGTCTAAAAAATAATAAATGGATTGAAATAAATTGTGATCCAATGAGGCTTGATCTGCCCGATAGCCTTGTCCGTGAAGCTGTGAAACTTGGTGTGAAAATGACTTTCGGAACCGACGCCCACAGTTGTGACGGAATGAACAATATGACATTCGGAGTTTCTGTGGCCAGAAGGGGTTGGGCCGAGGCAGGTGATATAATAAATTCCAGAACATTAGAAGAGTTTGAAAAGTTATTAAAAGAGAGGTGGTGATATTTATGATTTACGTACTTTTTGCAATTTTAGTAATACTTATATTTTGGGTAATTTCGATTTACAACTTTTTTGTAAGCACAAAAACAAGAGTAGGAGCTTCTATCCAAGAAATAGGCAATCAGTTAAAAAGACAGTCTGAGCTGATTCCTAACCTTGAAGCTTCAGCGAAAGGTTATCTAAAACACGAAAAAGGAATTTTTGATGAGTTAACTAGCGCGCGTAAGCAAATTTCCTCAGCAGTCAGTTCAGGGGATGTTAATAAAATGGCGGATGCAGGGAAAATGCTTTCGGATGTTTTGCCTAAAATTCAGGTAATTGTTGAAAGCAATCCGGAAATAAAAGCAAACGAATTGGTCAAAAGCCTTATGGATGAGCTTAGAGATACATCTGACAAAATCATGTATGCAAGGCGTCTTTTGATCGATTTGACGGCTGACTATAATGTTAAGCTGGTTACATTTCCGAGCAGTGTTGTCGCAGGTATTTTCAGATTCGAAAAACTTAAAGGTTTAGAAACCAGTGAAGAAGGAGATAAACTCAAAGTAACTGAGGCAGAAGCTAAAACACCCAAGATAAATCTGTAATCATTATAGTTACAAAAATTCAGAAACACTTAGCCCGTTAGGTGTTTTATATTCTGTATATGAAAAATATTTACGAGGTGCAACGAGCCAACAAGATTAAAAGTTTCTTTATAGTAACTTTTTTTGCTGTCTTTGTTGCACTGGCGACTTATGTTTTGGTCAGAGCCCTGGGTATTTATTCAGGATATATGCCGGGGAATTTGGGTATTGTGGGAATTGCCTTATTTGTTTCGGGAATTTCCAGTTTTTTCGGGTATTACTATTCGGACAAGATTGTCCTGGGAATTTCAGGAGCAAGGCCCGCTAATAGAAATAATGATTTTGTTTTTTATACAGTGGCCCAAAACATTTCAATAGGCGCAGGGGTTCCGGTTCCCAAACTTTATGTAATTCCGGACTCTGCCCCAAATGCATTCGCAACCGGCCGCGACCCTAAACATGCTGTTATATGTGCTACAACAGGGCTTTTAGAAAAACTGGACAGAACGGAACTTGAGGGGGTAATTGCACATGAGATAAGTCATATTAAAAATTATGACACAAGGCTTATGTCTGTTGTCTCGGTAATGGTTGGGTTAATAGCACTTCTCGGTGACTGGCTTATGAGGGCTTCCTGGTTCGGCGGTAAAAGCGACGATGACAATAGGAGTAGTACATCCTCAATTTTTTTGGTAGTCGGAATTGTGTTTGCAATACTTTCACCTATTATCGGACAACTCATACAGTTGGCTATAAGCAGAAGAAGGGAGTATGGTGCCGATGCCGGTGCTATTGAAATAACAAGGCAACCCAGCGGTCTGGTATCCGCATTAATAAAAATCTCTTCCGATAAAGAAGCACTGGAAGTTGCCAATAAAGCAACCGCACACCTTTTTGTGAGTAACCCCTTCAAGGACAAAAACCAGGGAAGCGTCGGCTGGTTTGCGGATCTTTTTAATACGCACCCGCCGATATCCGAACGTATTAAGGCCTTAAAATCCATGGCTTAACTTCTTGTTAAAAAGTTTAATTGGCGATATTATTACTGAGAATATGGTAAAGCTAAATAAAGAAGATGTTTTACATGTTGCCAAACTGGCAAAACTAAATATTTCGGATCAGGAAATTGACAAATTTACGCCCCAACTTTCAAACGTAATTAATTACTTCGGAGAACTTTCAGAAGTAGATACGGAAGGAGTAGAACCGACAAGTCAGACAACGGGTCTTGAGAATGTGTCCCGCCCGGATAACCTGGGCAGTTCGTTATCTCCGGAAGAAGCCATTTCCGGAAGCGACAAAATTCATAACGGTTATTTCAAAGTGGGTGCGGTTTTGACCGAAAGAACAGACAAATGACAAACACTCCACTTACAATCAAAGAAACACAGAAAGGAATATTAGAGAAAGATTTTTCTTCAGTAGAACTGGTCGATACGTATTTGGAAAGAATTGAGAAAAATAAAGATCTAAATGCATACATAACGGTTTGTGATGAGGCAGCTTACAAAAAAGCAAAAGAAGTAGATCAATTAGTTAAAAGCGGGGAAGAAAACCTCATCGAAAAATTTCCACTACTCGGGGTGACGGTCGGACATAAAGATTTATTTTTAACGAAAGGAATAAGAACAACTGCAGGATCAAAGGTTCTTGAGTCATATATTCCTCCATACTCTGCGACAGTTGTTGAAAGAATGGAAAAAGCAGGTGCAGTGGTTTTGGGAAAAACTAACTGTGATGCCTGGGCACACGGGGCAAGCGGTGAAAACTCTGATTTTGGCCCTGCAATAAACCCCTGGGACAAAGATATGGTTCCCGGAGGCTCCAGCAGCGGTTCGGCTGCTTCGGTTGCCGCAGGCCTTTCTTTGGTTGCAACAGGTACCGATACCGGAGGTTCAATCAGGCAACCTGCAAATTTCTGTGGCATTGTAGGATTAAAACCAACATATGGCGCAGTTCCCAGATACGGAGTAATAGCAATGGCTTCTTCACTTGATTCTATGGGAAGCTTTGGTAAAAGCGTCAATGAAGTTGAAACAATTTTTAATGTTACCAGGGGCGAGGATGGTTTCGACAGTACCGTTAAAAACACGGAATTATTTAAACCCAAAAGCAGAATGAAAATTGGGATTCCCAAGGAATATTTTGTGGAGGGAGTAGACAGTGAAATTGCCGATAAAGTAATGGAGGTTTCGAAAGTCTTTGAAAAAACAGGAATAGAACTGGTGCAAATTAGTCTTCCCCACACGAAATACGCGATCTCGGTTTATTACATAGTTCAGCCGGCTGAAGTTTCCTCAAACTTGGGCAGGTATGACGGAATTAGATACGGAAACCCAAGAGTGTCTTTTGGGGCTGAAGCAAAGAGAAGAATAATGCTTGGGACATATGTTTTATCCGCCGGATATTATGACGCTTATTATCTTAAAGCTCAAAAAGTCAGATCAAGATTAATTGAAGATTTTGAAAAGGCCTTTAACGGGGTTGATGCCATATTAGCTCCGGTTTCACCGACCCCTGCCTTCAAAATCGGAGAAAAAGCCGAGGACCCTCTCAAAATGTACCTGGCCGATATTTTTACGGCCCCCGCGAACTTAGCAGGTATTCCCGGTTTGGCCATGCCATCGGGTTTTAATAAGAATAAGCTTCCTTTAGGGTTCCAGCTTTTGGGCCCCAGGTTCTCGGAACCTGTTTTATTTGGGCTGGGAAAACTTTATGAGGACGAGACAAATTACAAACCCGGTTTACCCAAACTTTAATATGTTAATGGAATATAAGTCTGTACTAAAAAATAAGAACTTCGTTTACATCTGGGTATCTCAAATATTTTCGCAATTAACCATTAACATGATGAATTTTGTTCTTTTGATAAGACTTTTTGAAGTTACGGGATCTGCAATTTCAACAGCATTTTTATGGGTAGCATATGCACTCCCGGCAATCTTGATAGGTCCTTTTGCATCAGGAATTATCGACCTTGTTGATAGGAAAAAAATATTAATAGTCACAAACTTATTGCAATCTTTGACAATCTTTCTTTACGCTATGGCATTCCGATCTAGCATATTTCTTCTTTATGAAGTTGTTTTTATCTACTCATTTTTAAATCAGTTTTACCTGCCTTCAGAGACGGCCACTTTGCCGTCGGTTTTGGACAAGAAACAGCTTGTCCACGGTAATAGTCTATTCTTCATCACACAACAAAGCTCTTTGGTTTTAGGGTTTGCATTGGCAGGACTTTTGAATACTTTATTTGGTTTCAGAGATACTCTATTTCTATGTTCAGGCTTTCTCTTTATTGCTTTTTTGAGCACTTTATTTTTGCCCAAGTTTAAGCCCAAGGAAGCCATTTCTAAAAAATTTGAGGAAGGAGTCTTTGATTTTTTCAGGCATATCTTTGAAGGTTATAATTTTATAAAAAGCGAAAGAAAAGTTTTAACGCCGGTACTTTTGCTTCTGGTTTTCCAGATGGCCGTTCAGATATGTATTGTTCAATTTCCGGTAATGGCAAAAAATATATTGGCAATCCCCTTAAATGCGGCAAGTGTTTATATATTGGTTCCTGCGGGTATCGGTGCAATTATTGGTGCATTGACTTTACCGAAAATCTTAAAGAAAGATGTAAGAAAAAAGACACTGATAGATGCGTCTCTTTTGATAATAGGAATTTCAGTTTTGCTTTTGGCATTTGTCGCTCCTCTTTTTGTCTATACACTTAGAGTCTTGATATCATCCTTACTGATTGCTTCGATAGGATTTAGTTTTGTGGGAATACTGGTGCCTTCACAAACATTTTTACAGGAGTCAACACCCGAGAACTTACGTGGAAGAGTTTTTGGAAATTTCTCATTTTTGGTAACTGCAACGTCGGTATTGCCG
>Ga0075772_113_pt2 | contig 9305 bp, 9 predicted proteins | sample RifGroC1_FD_67865 | JGI IMG/M metagenome (GOLD analysis project Ga0075772, IMG submission 67865) | Microgenomates bacterium GW2011_GWC1_41_20 | reverse complement strand
TCGGATCTTTTCTAACCTCATTCCGGGCAATATTATACTTCTCGCAAAGGCTAATAAAATACTCATTCGTTTCCTTGTCGAACCTTTCATTCGTGTTGTTGCTGGCAACCTCAATTTCTCCGTTTTGCTTTTGCAAAGCAATAAAGGTATCCGCAACCTGCGCTACTGTCATTTTTTCGTTGGGAACATCGATAAGCACAAGTGCGGCCGCCATTCCCGGAATGCTACAGGGGTCGGAATAATCCACACCAGGAACTCTATCAAACTTAACAGGAAGCCAACTGTTAATTGTTTTTAACACATCCTCCGCGGTTATGTCGTCCGGCTGACAAAGTTTTCTAAATTCCTCACTTTTCCGAAATATCATCGAGGTCAGATGTGAAACATAAAATGCCCCGCTCATCTCAAGCCTTTCCAAACCCTCAATTTTTTTCTGACTTGAGGCTCCGTCAAAAACAGCAAGAAGAGTCCTTCCTTTACCCATGGGGAAAACGGCATAAGAATCTTCGTTCATTTTGCCAGCCGCGCCTGAGCCGACGGTTTCCGCAAAGTAAGAACCGCCGATGAATTCTCCACGTTCAATGTTTCGCTCAAGTTTTTTCTTCTCTTCATCATTCAGAACCAATTCCTCATAATAAGGCAGCTCATGCCCTTCCGGGTTGATTCCGATTGAGGTGTCAATTACACGTTCCATATTGATTAAATTACTTTCGTTGTTTTCTTCATCGACCTAAAAACCGGGTGTGCATTTTCCGGATCCCCTATATATTGGGGAAATCCGGGTGCGGGCACCGCGTTGATTAATGTCTTTTCGCCATTTTGGTCGACTTCAAGTGAATAGTGCACTCCAAGACCCGCTTTGGCTTCGGGATGAACTAAAATGTCCACCTGGGCGGTGGGGAATTCCTGTTTTACTGCTTTTTCTATCTGCGATACGGAGTTCCGGCAATTTCCTGCATCACTCAATGAATCCTTCTCCTGAAGAAGTTTTCTTACAAAGGCGCCTGTTCTTTCCATAGATTTTAGTCTAATTTATGAATCACCCACGACCTCACGGTCGGGGTTTCTTCTCATTCAGATTCACATCAAAGCTGTGAATCTGTGCTCGTCGTAAACGACTCGCTAAAAGCATTCATCCACTTGCTAACGCAAGTGTTTTTCTGCTTTGATGATAAAAACTATCCAAAAAGGGCACTTCCCGCCTCCCGATCAATAATAAAAGTGACTTTCGGATGCAATCTCAAGTATGAAGCCGGAGCGTCCGGACCGATTTGTCCTTCAAGAGCCCTGGCTATACCTTGTGCCTTACCAATACCTTTGGCTATCAAAATTATTTCTTTAGATTCCAGTATATCCGCAATTCCCTGGGTCATTGCTAAGCACGGAACCCTAGTCTCATCACCATCAAAAAATCTTGCGTTTGCCTTAATGGTTATGGGGTCAATCTGTACCAACCTTGCCCTGGAATTGGGAGTCGAACCGCGTTCGTTGAAGGCTATGTGACAAGTTAATTCAGGACCTATTCCCAAAATTGCCAAGTCTGCAGGGCCCGTTTTCCCCAAAATTGATCGATACCTTTGCATCTCTTTCTCCGGATCGTCTGCAGTGGAATCCGGTATAAATCTATGATCTTCAGGGATATTTACGTGGTTAAAAAGGTTATCCCGCATAAAACGGCTATAGCTTTGGGGATGATCTTTGGGTAGGGGCCAATACTCATCCAGGTTTCTTGTGGTCAGACCTGACATATCAAGCCTGTTTTGCCTGTAAGCATCTATCATCAGCTCATAAAGTCCCAGCGGGGAAGATCCTGTGGCTAAAGTCAGAACCGCATCGGGCTTTTGAGTAATTACCCGAAAGACCTTATCAAAAGCGTATTTGTCTACTTCGGCTGCTGAAGGCAACACGACCACATCGGGCGAGGAAGCTTGAAGATTTTCAGACCAAGAACTGGTAAGTTCTAATGTCATATAGTTATTAACTATTGCGATAAGTATACACTATCTGCGCAAGTTTTTTCCAATTTTACCGGAACTCATTTCACAGTCACTGATTTGGCGAGATTTCGCGGTTTGTCCGGATCCAGGCCCTTTTTTAAAGTAAGATAATATGCAAGCACCTGGGCAACGACCACTTCGGGGATAATCGAGGCTTCTCCGGCATCCGGAACATTAATGTAATAATCAAAAATCTCATGCGGCTTATAGGAAATACCTATAATATAACCACCTCTTGCCTTCATTTCCATAGCGCCGGCAAGATTAGCACCATAAGTTTCATCGTTTGGAAGAAAACTGATGCAGGGGGTTCCTTTTTCAATTAAAGCGAGTGGACCATGCTTAAGCTCCCCCGCAGCCAAACCTTCAGCGTGTATGTATGAAATTTCCTTAATCTTAAGTGCCGTTTCAAGACTGGCTGGATAGGAAAGTCCGCGGCCAATAACATAAATATGCTTATTATTTACGATTTGGGATGCAAGTTTGTCGATATTTTTTAATGATTTGGTCGACAATACCTCATTAATCGAAGCTGCTCCTGCTATCAAGGATTTTTGACCACCTCTTACCCCGCCATTAAGCGAATTTGCTAAGAGAATAAGATGGCCGATCATCCCGGTAAAAGCTTTGGTCGAGGCTACAGCTCTTTCCTGACCTGCCCCGATCATCATTTTGTAATCCGACAGTCGGTATAGGGATGAGCCTTGAACATTTACCAAACTCAAAATCTTGGCCCCCCTGTCTTTGGCTTTTTTGACGGATTCCAAAATATCCATAGTTTCTCCGGATTGTGATATGGCAATTACCAAGCTGTCTTTATTCAGAAAATCCAAACTGTAGCCAAATTCACTGCCAATTGCGGGGTTTACGTGCCTTTTGGCGAGTTTTGAAAATAAATACGAACCTGCGAGACATGCATAGGATGCCGTTCCGCAACCTACAAGATAAGTCCCTCTCGCTTTTCTTACAATCTCGGCTATTTCTTCGGCTTGCGCTGCCCCCGAGGTTGCGATGTCCGAAATGATTTGAGGCTGTTCGAAAATTTCCTTGAGCATATAAGATTCGTATTTTCCTTTTTCTCCATTCTCAATTTTCCAGTCAAGCTTCTTTATGTCGGGAGTAATTTTCTTTCCGCTTTTTACATCTAATACGTTAACGCCGTCCGGAGTCAGAATTGCCATTTCGTTGTCTTCAAGAAAATATACATTCCTGGTGTAAGGAAGAAGTGCTGCCGCATCGCTTGCCAGAAAATTTTCATTTTTTCCAAATCCGATAACCAAAGGGGATCCGTTTCTTGCGGCAACCAACGATTTCTCTTTAGTACTTACGGCTATAACGGCATTAAGGCCGTCCATTTTGTTAAAAGCCGCTCTCACCGCCTCGCTAAAAGTTGCCTTTTTGGCATTATCCTCAATTAAGTGAGTCAATGTTTCCGTGTCGGTCTCGGAAATAAATTTATGGCCTCCGGACAGAAGTTTGTTTTTTACTTCCTCATAATTTTCAAAAATCCCGTTATGAATAATTGCAATCTTGCCACTGCAATCGAGGTGTGGGTGTGCGTTTGCTTGAGTTACTCCTCCGTGAGTTGCCCAACGGGTATGGCCAAATGAGAGGCTTCCGCCGGGTAGGTCGTCAACATTGGAATTTCCTATCTTTCCGGTTCTTTTTTTGACGGCTATTCGCCCACTTACGTCACTGGGGACAACTCCAACCCCCCAGCTGTCATATCCACGGTATTCGAGGCTTTTTAAACCATCGAATACTATTTTTTGTCCGTCTTTCCTTTTACCGACGTATCCAAATATTCCGCACATTTTTATTATTTATTAAAGTCGGGGAGCCAAACCGACAATCTTCAAAATCTCTTTGCGAAGCTTTTCGGAATCGTGTCTAATCATGCTTCTGTCCAGAGAGTCGCCTTTTTGTTTTTCCGGAACTTTATCGGATATTAAATCCTCTCTAATTATTTTTACGTCCGGGTTAATGTCTTTAACTTGCAAATTGTCTTTTATCGGATAGGTACTTTCGGCAGCATATGCCTCAAGGGCCGATTTTGGATAGTTATTGTTACTGTTAACTAAAACATACTTTACGAGTTCAAGTGGCATGTATTTTTTTAAATCGTCAAAGAAATCCGATAAACAGTACTGGGGAGTTTCGCTACATGAATCCATTAAGTTAGCTATAAAAAGTATTTCTCCTTTGGATTTTTTAAGTGCAGTAACGACCCCATCGACCACCAAATTGGCAATCGTGTTTGTATAAAAATCTCCCGGACCAATAATAATAAGGTCGGCTTCTCGGATTGCTTTTTCTGCCTCCGGGTTTATCTTCGCGGAAGGTTTGGTCTTCAGGTTTTTAATTCTGAGTCCGGGGCATTTTGGCACATCGATATTATGTTCCCCAAAAGCTTCCGTACCGTCAATATATTCTGCCACCAATCTGACGTTGTCGTAGCTTATAGGGAAAATGTCCCCTTTTACCTGAAGAAGGCGGCAAGTTTCCTCTATCCCCTTTTTCTGCGATCCCATTATGTCTGCCATTGCAGCCATAAACAGATTCCCGAAAGTCATACCATCCAAACCTGCCCCTCCTTGGTGATAGCGGTATGTAAAAAGCTTTCTTAAAACGGTCTTGTTTTTTGATAAAGCCAGGATCGCCTGCCTGATTCCTGATGTCGGAAGAAGACCAAACTCGTCACGGATAACCCTATTGGAACCACCGTCATCCACCATGGTCATAAGCATCGAAATGTGGACTTTTGAATCACTTAGTCCCGAAGCAAGTACATACGACCCGGTCCCTCCTCCGATAATTACGATGTTTGGAGTTTTATTCATTCTTTTCGTAAATTTTAGCTCCGAGGGATCTGAGCCTTTCGCCAATATTTTCATATCCCCGATCTACTACCTCAATGTTTTCTATTTCACTTCTGCCGTTGGCTGTAAGTGCTGCCAAAATTACTGAAATTCCTGCTCTAATATCTTTACAAAAAAGCCTGTCACTCATTAAAGGCGTTGGGCCGCTGACTATTACTCTGTGGGGGTCTGCAATAAATATTTTTGCGCCCATAGAAATAAGGTCGTCCACAAAAAACATTCTCCACTCATACATCCAATCGTGGCAGACTACGGTACCCTGTGTTTGCGTAGCAAGTACTATAAAAGAGCTCATCAGGTCCGTAGGAAAACCGGGCCAAGGGCGGGTTTGAAACTTACCTCGGGATGAAGCCAAATGTGAAGGTAGGACAGTAAGTATATTTCCGGAAGCCTTGTAATTGACTCCCATATAGCCCAGGTAATTGAGAATCATGGGGTATTTTTCAGCTTCAAAATCTTCAATCTCCACTTTTCCGCCTGTTATTGCAGCTGCGATAGCAAACGTTCCTCCCTCGATATGATCAGGGCAAACCCTGTGCTCTGTTCCTCTAAGCTTTCCGCCTTTAATTGCCAAAACATTTGATCCGATTCCCGAAATATCCGCACCCATACCCGAAAGCATTTGCGCCAAGTTTTCGACGTGGGGTTCTGTTGCAGCATCGTCAATTATGATTTTTTGAGACATCGATGATGCCATCATAAGACCCATTTCTGTTGCTGTGACGGAAGGCTCGTCCAGGAAGATATCTGTTGCCACTTTTTTCTTCCAATCAAGATAAAAACGTCCGTCTTTCCTTTTAATATTTACTCCCATTTTTTGCATCATTGCAAAATGAGTATCGAGTAGTCTTTCACCGATTTGATCACCACCCGGAGGGGTAACAATAGCTTTTCCAAACCGAACCAATAAAGGAGCCGCCAAAACAACTGAGGCTCTGAATTTTGCGGATAAATCCGGATCCGGGTCAAAAGAAGATAACCCCTGAGGATCAATTGTAACTGTATGGTCGTGCCTAACCACATTAACCCCCATTCTGGAAATGAGATCAAGCATTACTCCCACATCGGAAATATCCGGAACATTTGTCAGTGTGGTCGGTGTATCCGCCAGAAGAGCAGCAGGAATTAGTTTCAGAGCAGAGTTTTTATTCCCGGAGAGCTTGATTTTACCCTCAAGCTTTTCTCCCCCCTGTACTATAAATTTCGACATACTAATAATAGGTATTGTATCACTTGTCGGGAGCAATCCCAAAGTACGGAAACAGATCTTCTGCGATAGCGAACCAGACTGGGGCAGCCGTTTCTGCAGCCCAAGGGGAGGTCTGGGGGGATTTTAAAGTGACTAACATTACAAATTTCGGATTTTTTGGAGAAGCAAAACCGACAAATGAGTGGTTGGTGTTTTTTTCATCATAATGCCCGGCAACCGGAATTTGTGCCGTACCGGTTTTCCCGGCCACACTATAACCCGGAACCGCTACCCACTTTGCCTCACCTCTTCCTGCCGCCTCTACCATCATCTGAGTCATTTCTGAGGCTGCCTTTTCACTTATTATCCTGACCGGCTCATTAGATACCGCTTTTTCTTCCCATCCGTCACCGACAACAGAATCAACAACCCTGGGTGTAACCAAGTATCCCCCGTTCGCAATAACCGCCACCGCCCTGACCATCTCTATTCCTGTTACAGCAACTCCCTGTCCGAAACTTGTGGTCGCCAGGTCAACCACGTTCCAAGTTCCTTTTTCTCTCAGTTTTGGAGCAACTTCACCCTGCAAATCGATTCCTGTTTTTTGCCCGACACCGAACTTTGTTAAATAATCATAAAGTTGATCCGCTCCCAGTTTTTGTCCGACAAAGGACATTCCCACATTATCAGATTCAACAATGACATCAGTCATCGTAATATTTGCCGTATATTTTTCATTCCATGTTTTAATAAAATATTTATCGAGCTTGAGGGGACCGCTACAGATATCACACTCCGTGTCCGGCCGTACGACTCCCGCATCAAGTCCGGCAGCCATGACCACAACTTTTAGAATGGATCCGGGTTCAAAAGTGTCTGTAATTATAGGGTTTTTAAACAATGAATTACTGTAAGAAGAATAAGCCGACGGGTCAAACGATGGCAAATTTGCCATTGCCAAAATTTTTCCGGTCTTCGGATCCATTACCGTTACACTTCCCCCCGCCGCACCATATTTTTCAATTCCTTTTTCCAGCTCTTCTTCAATAATTGACTGTACCCTCTTATCTATGCTGGTTAATAAATCAACACCCGAGACGGCCGAAACTTGGGTTGAGCCGTTCAAAAGTAGTGGTGAACCTTTTGCATCTCTTTCGCCTCCCAAATATCCCGGCTTACCGCTTAAGGGAAGATTATAATAACCTTCCAAACCGAAGTATCCGATGTCTAATCCATCACTGTCTTTTCCCACAAAACCCAAAATTTGTGCGGCACTTGATGCCTCGGGATAATATGAGGCTTCAACAGCGTCGTAGCCAATACCCTCAATATCCAGGGCTTCAATATTTTTCTTTGCGGCGTCATATACTTTCTGCTTCAAAATCACCCAGCTGGCATCTTTTTTCAGTAGCGGCAGTAGTCGCTGCTCCTCGGCCAGAACAGCTTCTTTGACTGCATCATTACCGGTAAGATAATCTTCCGCCAAGAGTGGAGATAATTTCCTGGCAACTTCCAATGGGGAATAGTTTAATATACGCGGGTTGGCCCAGATATCCCAAGCGTTCATCCTGGCTACCCAGGGGGTACCGTCAGAAGCCAGAATATTACCCCGGGGAGCAGATGTGAGCGTTGAAGTGGTGTGTTGATTCCTTGCCTGGTCTGCAAGCGTGCGGCCGTTTATAACCTGCCACCAGAAAAGCCTCGCCGTCAAAGCCAGAAAAAGTATTATAAAAAATACCGAAAGCAGCCGGATTTTAGCAAACATAAATTAAGGAAGTTTTGCAACGGACTCTTCAGAACCGGAAACATAAACAACAGCTTGCGGTTTTGTGAAGCCCAGTTCATTTCCCTTTCCTTCCAAATCACTCATGGAAAGCGATCTGACAAGCGTATTTTCCAGATTCCTTTTTTCCATCGAAAGTTCCGCCTCTTTTTGTCTGAGTGTAGATACCTCAACACTTGATGTAGCCGTTTCAACCGTCATAAAAATAGACGATATCGCCAAAATTCCCGCTACGGTAAAAAGAACATATTTTGTCAGACTGCGACGGATTGTCCTATTTTCCTTATTTCCCTGAATCTGTTTTATTCTTCTCATGTTATTTTTCTAAAACCCGCATTTTTGCACTTCTCGATCTTTTATTTGCTTCAAGCTCCGCTCCGCCCGCCGTAACCGGTCTAAAAGTGATTGCGTGAGCCCCACTTGCTATTTTCTCCTTAAAAAAGTTCTTAACTAAAACGTCTTCTTTCGAATGAAAACTTATAACGACCAGTCTTCCACCCTTCTCAAGAAGGTCAAACGCTTTAGGTAAGGTCTCTTTAATATTTGTAAGCTCACTATTGACTGCAATTCTAACTGCCAAAAACGGTAATGTCGCTTCGTTTAAACCCGTTTTACTGCTTCTTAAACCCTGACAGATTTCAACTAGATCCCCAACCTTCTCTATGGGTTTAGCCTCTCTCGAATGGAGAATCCTTCCGGTAATCCATTTAGCCGAACCCGGGTCCAAAGTTATCTCAAAAAGCTCTCTCAATTGATCCTCCCTAAGTAAATTAAGCAGGTCCGACCCCTTAACTCCCTGAGTTTCAGGATCCATTCTCATATCCAAGGGCGCTTCCGAGTTTCCGAATGAAAAACCTCTTTCGGAATCTTTCAGATGTAAATTCGTTACCCCGAAGTCAAAAAGAATTCCTTTTACTTTCTCCCATTTTGATCCGTGGGCGATTTTATCAATATCCGTAAAACTTCCCTGAACCAATTTGTAGTTTTTCTTTTCCTTATTCCATATCTCAACCCTGTCTCCAACTCCTAAAAAATAAACTTGGTCTTTTAAATTTGCATATGCTAAAAGCCTATCGGGTATTACAATCCTACCCTGCTCGTCAGGCACTACCTCGTAAGACGATGCATAAATAAAATGTTCGGTTTTTCTTATAGGCTCGATTATGGTTTCTTGGCTTCCTGTAATCCTTCCTAAAAGGGAATTTAAAGAGCTTTTGCTAACAAGAACCAGACACTCCTCATACCACTGCGACAATACCAATTCTTTTCCCAAATTTTCGCGAAAAATTGAGGGGACAGAGATTCTCTTCCCCGAAGTTACACTTGCAAGATATGTTCCTAAAAACATTTATTTTCATCTGGGCAGATGTAGTATGAAACGGTGTTCACCATTTTATACCATTAGTAACCATTACATATTATTTTCACGGTTATGTCAAGGGTTTATTTCACGAAAA
>Ga0075772_115_pt1 | contig 17248 bp, 21 predicted proteins | sample RifGroC1_FD_67865 | JGI IMG/M metagenome (GOLD analysis project Ga0075772, IMG submission 67865) | Microgenomates bacterium GW2011_GWC1_41_20 | reverse complement strand
CTACAATTTTGGGGCAATTAACTTTACACCTGAAGAATTAGTTGCCGAAATCAAAAAACTTTATCCGAATTTTACATGTACATACGATCCCGATCCTGTTAAACAGGCTATTGCAGAATCCTGGCCACAATCAATTGATGATTCTGCGGCCAAAAATGATTGGGGTTGGAAACCGCAAATTGATCTGACCAAAATGACTGAAGTAATGATTGAGGGCCTCAAGAAAAAACTCGGTAAATAGTTATTAATCCAGATAATCCTGAAGTTTCTTTCTTCTGCTGGGGTGTTTCAGTTTACGAAGAGCCTTTGCTTCAATCTGTCTGATACGCTCACGGGTTACTCCAAAAACTTTTCCGACTTCCTCAAGCGTCATCGCTTTACTGCCTTCAAGTCCGAATCTAAGTTTAAGGACTTTTGCCTCCCTTTCGGAAAGTGTTCCCAACACTTCTTCCAAGTGATCTTTCAAAAGCTGTTTACTTGCCTGGTCAACAGGTGAAAGTGTGTTTTCATCAGGAATAAAATCTCCCAAGAAGCTTTCTTGATCTTCACCAACCGGGGCCTCGAGTGAGGTAGTTTCTTGGGCAATCTTAAAAATCTCTCTTATTCTGTCCCCCTCCATCTCAAGTTCCTCTCCGATCTCCTCGGGTGTTGGCTCGCGGCCAAGTTCCTGCATAAGACGCCTGCTTGTTCTGTAAATTTTGTTGATTGTTTCAACCATGTGCACAGGAATTCTGATCGTTCTTGCCTGATCCGCGATAGCGCGGGTTATGGCCTGTCTTATCCACCAGGTTGCATATGTTGAGAACTTGAATCCTTTTCTCCAATCGTATTTTTCAACTGCGCGGATCAAACCCTGATTTCCCTCCTGAATAAGGTCAAGGAGTGACAGTCCTCTGCCTATGTATTTTTTGGCGATAGATACAACCAACCTAAGGTTACTTTCTGTTAATTTATCCTTTGCGCGTTTGTCTGCCTTCTCGTATCTTTTGGCAAGTTCAACTTCATCCTCAGCAGATAGAAGCGGCACTCTCCCGATCTCTCTCAAATATTGTCTGACCGGGTCGGTGGATTCAATCCCTTCCAGTTTTGTAAGAAGTTCAATTTCACGGTCCAGTTTCTCTTTGGCTTTTTCATCGGTTTCAATCTCTCCCGGAGTTACCGACTCAAATACGTCAATCCCCTCCGCCAAAAGTTTCTCATAAAGATCATCGAGTTCGACAATCCTGTCTTCGGCATCGGAGAAAACTTCCATAATTTCCTCCTGGGTTATAAACCCTTGATCACGGCCTTTTTTAATTAAATCGAGTACTGGTTTACGTATCATATGATTTGTGTATGACTTATGTTCATCACACCTCGTAATGTGCACATAAACACATTATCTATTCTTCATTGAGAATTATACCGCTTCCTTGGTCTTTTTCGTAGGTGGAGCGTAATTTGGCGAGTTCGTTAAATTTTTGTTGTGCTTTAAGAAGCATTTCGTTTTCGCCTTTTTCTTCCATCTCACGTATCTGAGACTCTAGAACTTCTAATTTTTCCTTTACAGCTAGTATTTTAAGCTCTTTTTTGACTAATTCCAACTCCTTTTTTAATTCTTCGGCATTTTCCACCGAATCACGGTTCTCCCCGAGAACGATTTTCGAAAATCCGGTAAAGAGTTCTTTGGGAAGGGACTTCCCAAATTCGGAGATTTCAAACCCCTTTTTGGGGTGTTTTTGTCGTTCAGCCAGAAAAGTTTTATACTCTCCGATCAGTTTTAAGTTTATGGGTTGCTTGATTATTCCCCCGATATCTTTGGCTGTAAGTCCCTCAGGATCTGAAGCAAATATAAGTTTTAGAAGGTTTTCCTCAAGTACACCCCTTTTCGTTCTCTCCTCTTTCTTCTCCTCACTCTGTGGAGCTACTGAAACGGGCTGGTCCACCTTGATAATTTCTTCCGTAACGGCTTCAAGCGGCACTCCAAGTTTTTTAGCTACCACGTTGGCGTAATGAGCCTGAACTATTTTATCGCCGATCTCTGAAATAATCGGGATAATTTCTTTTGAAATTTTTGATTTACCGGAACCTGTTTCAGCACTATTCCGGGCAAGAACAGAGTCAATCAAATAATCCCAGATAACCTTTGCGCCAATAAGGTCTTTTTTATAGCTTTCAATATTGCCACGGGCGGCTTCATCGGGATCTTTATACCCACCGCCGATTTCGGCAACTTTTATCTCAACCCCAATATCGCTTGCCACCTTTATTCCCCGTCTGGTTGCCGCGTCTCCCGCCATATCGCTATCCAAAGCCAGAATGAATTTCTGCGCAAACCGCGATAAGAGTTTTACTTGTTCCTCAGTTAAAGCCGATCCTTTTATGGCTACAATATTTTTAATTCCGGCCTGCCACGAAGAAATAAGATCAAGTTCTCCCTCAACCACAATCGCGGTTTTTTTCTTTTTAATAAAACTTCGTGTTAGATTTAAGCCAAAAAGAACATTGCTTTTGTGGTAAATCGGGGTCTCGGGAGAATTTATATATTTTCCTGTTTCGCGTTTATCCCAAGGCAAAATTCTGCCTGAGAATCCGATAGGATTTCCCCTGTGATCAAATAGAGGAAAAATAACACGCCCCCCAAATCTGTCATAAAACCCGGATCCTCTCAATATCCCTATACCTGCCCGTTCAATATCTTTTGCCTCAAATTTTTTCTTATCTATCAAGTATTTTTGCAAAGGATAAGAATTCTGAGGTGAAAAACCAAGCTGAAATTCCTTGATCGTTTCTTTTTTAAGCCCTCTGTCGTTAATCAAATAATCCAAAGCTTTTTTACCGACAGGATGGCTGAGTAACAAATAATTGTAAAAACGAAGCGCCTGCGTATTAATTTCTATCAATTTTTCTTTCTCCGAGGATTGTCCTCCGTGAAGCTTCTGAAGCTTAATTCCGGCCCTATCGGCCAAGTATTTCAAAGCCTCAGAAAATTCCATTCCTTCATATTTTTCCAGGAAACCAAAAACATCACCCGCTTCCCCACAACCGAAACACTTAAATATTTGAAGTTCCGGAGAAACCATAAAGGATGGGGTTTTTTCGCCGTGGAAAGGACAATTTGCTTTATAATTTCTTCCCGCCTTTTTAAGCTCAATCCGCTCCCCGATAATATCGACTATATCTGTTCTTCCTTTTACTTCTTCGATTTGATTTTCCGGCATTGTATCCCGATTATATCAGCATTTCAAAATAAACCCGAAGTCAAACTTTTTTGATGAAATTACGCTTCAAAATCCAAAACCAAGGGCAAGTGATCTGAAATCTCAAGGTCGGGAACACTAAATCCATCTACCTTGATTTCCTTTGTGATAAAAGCGTAATCGGCAAAGTACTGTTTAACAAATCCCGGTTGATCCTTAAATTGTTCCCAGCTAATCCTGTTTCTGGTGGATTTAATGCCAAACTCTCTAATCAGATTTCTATATCCCCATTTTTCAAACATCTTTACACTTATCGTATCCGGCATCAAATTAAAATCTCCGCCAATAATTTTTGGCCCGTTTTTATCATCAAAAAAATTTAAGATTCTTTTTGACTGATTTATACGTGTACCGGTATCAAATTTATGTCCGGGGTGGGTTTTACCATGAACACTCAGTAAATGTAGGGTTTTATTGTTTTTATCCACTGATACGTACTGAGCAAAACCGGTGTCGCGGGTACTGTTACGATAAATGTTTAGTTTGCTGCTGGCGCTATGTTTCAGTCCGTTTTTCAAAAAGATCGCCATTCCGTCTACCACTGACAAAGATTTTAGGAAGTTTCCTTTTTCATAAAGGCCTTCATGATTTTTTAAAATGGATTTCAGATTCTCAAATAACTCGGGTGTTACCTCCGTGAAGCAAAAAATATCGGTATCTTTGGACTGTTTATTAACAAAATCCAAAAATGCCTTACCCACTCTCCCAAACCATGAATTCAAAAAAATTATTCTCATTAGGTTAAGTGTTTCCTCAAGCAAAAATTGCTTTGCAATTTTGAGAGGAAGAGCAGACTGTCAATGCGAAAGTTTCTTTTTAACAGAAACGAAGCGATAAAGTCTTGCTCTAACGAGCGGAGGAGGTGAGATTCGAACTCACGAGACCCTTTCGGGTCCGGGTTTTCCAAACCCGTGCCATAGGCCACTAGGCGACTCCTCCAGGAGATTCCATTATTATACCAAAGAGGTACCAGGAATAAGTTTTAGAGCTTTTTTGAGCGTTTCTTTTTCTCTTGCAAAGGAAAGTTTATTAAAAGCTTCATCGAAAGGAAGCCAGGCAATTTCAGAAGTCTCACCGTCAAAACCCTCAGGTAAATCAGACACCCACTTCATAAGGTAGTATGTGACAAATTTTAAGACCTTACCTCTTGTGGGATTGTTATAAAAAAACTTAATTGTGCCGATTTTGTCGATAATCTGTGCTTCAATTCCGCCTTCCTCACTAACTTCACGGATTGCGGTCTTTTGAAGAATATCCTCGTTAGCTTTTAACTTTCCGGAGGCCATTGGCCCGGGAACACCTTCACCCGAATCATCAAGCCAACCTTTAGGTAACATCCAGTAAGAATTAGGGAAAAGATCGGAGGCTGTTGTTTTTCTTACAAGCCACAACTTGCCCTTTTTATCCTCCCTGTAAACCACCCCGCCCGAAGAAAACTCACGGGTAATTAATATTGTTTGATTTTGTGTGTCGTTTCCCACTCTTTTAAAACGTCGCGTCCTGACTTAAACATTTCTTTCTCCTTCTTGGAATTAAGCTTTTTTAAAACGTCTGACGGCTCCAACCATTTAAATGCCTGGAATCCGATCAACTCGCTCGGCCCTCCTTTTTGATACATTAGGTAATAATAATATTTTTGGGAGATCGGAATACCATTAACTACTGTATTTGCCGAGTACCTTCCCGCCTCTTCCAAAATTCTGGCACTAATACCACCTTGTTCCGCAGTAAGTCTGATCACGGAACGTACAGAAGATTCTCCTCTTCTTACCGTGACTTTAGGGATTTCCCAATCTCCCTCTTCTTTCGTTTTCACCAACAGATACTGACGTTTGCCACGATTATCTCTAAAAACAACCGCACCACCTATTGATATTTGCTGATTATTTTTGCTATTCATGTTTTTATTATTCCTAAGCGGAGGATGCAGGAGTCGAACCTGCTATCCCTTACGAGAATTGGTTTTCGAAACCAACGCATTACCGTCCTGCCCATCCTCCCCGGTGCGCCTGCCCAGAGTCGAACTGGGACCTAAGCCTCCGCAAGGCTCAACTCTATCCATTAAGCTACAGGCGCAAGCATTTGCAGAGCACTTATTCGCTCTCAGGCAGCTTTTTTGCTATCCAAGTCACTATTCTATCCATTAATGAGGGGGGTATTTCCTCGTATGGCGCATAAGCCGAAATTTCCCTTCTCAGACTTTCTTTTATTTCAGGATTAATGACAAGTTCTATCCTTCCATAGAACGTTGCCGTATCAAAAACCAGAACATCGCTTCCTAGTTTTGACGAAAAACAAAACCTGAGTATATTCTGCCAACTTGTTTCTTTGCCTGCAATTCTAATTCCTTTATTTGTAATTTTATGCTCAATTTCCTCCGGTGGAACCGTGGAGAGAACATAAAACAAAAATATAAATGAAATTAAAAGAACCACTGGCATTACACCTTCGGCTATAAAAAGGATAATGCTGATTATCCCTACAATCGAAAAGATGGTCACATAAAATCTTCTGCTGCGCCTCTTAAATGGCCGTGCAGGCGCTGTCCAAGTGAGTAAATCTCGCTCAGGTTCGCGTCTGACAACTACTGCCTGTGGTTCATCATTTAATGTGCTACTTTCAGGTCCCGTGGCAGGTTCCATATATGCGTATTATATCAGATTTAGGAAAAGCGGGAACCTAGAGTTCACGGATGGTAAGAACGCTGTTATAATATGCCTACCTGGAGGATATGCCGAGCGGCTAAGGCAAAGGTTTGCTAAACCTTGACCACGCAAGTGGTCGGTGGGTTCGACTCCCTCATCCTCCGCCACGGTGGGCGGGCAGGACGGTAATGCGCGGGTCTTGAAAACCCGTGGGAGCAATCCCTAACAGGTTCGACCCCTGTGCCCACCGCATACTAACCTATCTTGCTATTGTTAAACCCCAAACCTTTTTAATTCCTGCTTTTTTCAGAGTCTTCCCCGCCTCCATTAAGGTTGAGCCTGTTGTAAAAACATCGTCAAAAATAACAACCGATTCAAGACCGTTAATTATAGATTTGTGAGTAGGATTAACCGCAAAAGCTCCTTTCAGATTCTGCCGGCGTGCCTTCCCCCCAAGCTCAGCCTGGGAAATAGTTGATTGTTTTTTAATCAATAAATCGGGGATAAATTTCCAATCCATTGCTCCCGCAACCGCCCTTCCAATCTCCAAAGACTGGTTAAACCCCCTTGTGTTTTCCTTATACCAGTAAATTGGAATTGGGGTTAAATAGTGAACAGTCGGTAGCACCAACGTAGGAAGTGAACTAATTAAGTAGTCGGAAATCTCATTACCTATCTCCGTTGCATATCTGTATTTTAAAGCTAAAATAGCCTTTCTTATAACAGACTCATATTCCCAAACAGATAAAGAGCCGTCCAATCTTAGTTTACTACTGCAATTAACGTGGGTAAGGCCATCGATTGACGGATGTTTACAATAAGGACAGATGGGTCGAGTATGGGGAATCCTACTTAAACAATTACCGCAAATGTACTTACCCTCCCTACCGCAGCCCAAACATGTTTTGGGAAAAATAAAATCAAGAATAGCCACTGACTTATTTTTCCACTAAAAAACCCGCCGATAAAGCGGGTTTTTCATTGTGGAGACGGCGGGAATCGAACCCGCGTCCGAAAAAACTTTCTACAAAACTTCTACAAGCTTATTTAGTTATTTATTTGTCCCCTATGCCTTACCAGCTAAAAGGATAGCTAAGGGTAAAATTGAATGTCTTTCGTAACTATTTCCAATCAAAAATAATTACGGCATCTCGGATTGGTTTACACCCTTTCGATTCGACCGAGAGTCAAATCTCAGGACGCAACTTAAGCAAACGCGACCGCGTAGTTAGGTTGAGCTTGGAATGAATTCCTTGCTTTAATTTTTTGATCCCTTTTGACAAGTGTGTATCAAACTTGGCTTGCAGTATTGTAAAGAGCATTCCGTCGAGACCGATCGTCCCCGACTTAAACCGAGCCTTTGAGCTCTTTCTCTATATCACGGTTCATGTCGCGGCGCTTAATGGACTCCTTCTTTTCGAACTTGCGTTTGCCTCGCCCAAGCTCAAGATAAAGCTTAATTAAGCGGCCCTTATTGTATACCCGAAGTGGCACAATTTGCAACCTTTTTTGCTTCATCTTTGTAATTAATGACAATATCTCCCCTTTGTGCATCAGAAGCTTCCTCGGTCTCGTTGAGTCGTACTTCTGGACCCCTGAGACTGGAATGTTGGCATTAATAAGGTAGACCTCATCACCCAAAACCCTAATCACCGATTGGGAAATGTCGACTCTTCCTTCCCGCACAGACTTGGCCTCGGCCCCCATTAGGGAAATTCCGGCCTCAAGACCCTCACCAGTCAACTCATATCCGAATTTGGCTTTTTTGTTAGCAATATTCATTCAACCTATTTTAGCATTAAAGAGGTTTATCTGGAGTATGCCTATATATGCTTAATCTCAATCGAAAGAAGTTTCTCGCCTGTGAGAAGAATTATTTTCTTTTCCGCTTCGGATACCACCACTCTTGTGGCTCCTGAGATTTGTTCATTAATATACTGTGCCTTATATTTCCCATTCTTATCAACCACAACAACCCGTTTTCCGGCTTTATCCAGAAGATAAACATACTGGTTGTCCGGATCTGCTGAGAGAGCATCAACATTCCCTATCTCGGGACTTACACCTGAAATGGAAAATCCCTGTGGAGACCCTAAACTGTATTTCAATATTCGCGAATTTGGGTAAAGCACATAAATAGCCCCATTCATTCCCCATCCAAGCGTACCGGAAAAATCAGCCCTGGTGGAACTTGATAACCAACTTTGCTGACTTCCAAAAGTATTTCCGGGTAGTCCCGAATACCTGTAAACAGCATTACCTGCTTTATCAAGCACATACAAATTTCCCGCAAAAGAATGGATCAAAGCATCACCGCTCCATGTTTTTTCAATTACTTTTGTTTTATTGCTTCCTACCAGATAAATTCCGTCGGAAAATAAAACAAAGACATTGTCCTCGTATGAGGCCATATCAATCGGGTTTTCAATAACTGTTGGCCCAGCAACAACCTTACTTTTTTTGGTATCAACAGCTATGCTGACCACTCTGGATCCTGCTTTATCAAGCACATAAATGCTACCTCCGGAAGAAGAAACACTGTCCCCCTTAAAACCTGATGACAGGAGACCGAGATCCAAGAAAAGTTCCGGCTCTATCGTATATTCACCTAAAACCGCTGCGCGGCTCTCACCAACTTTCTTCTGCAGCTCTTCTATTTTTGGGTCTTTAACTTTTAACGCTTGGATTTGAGCAAGTTTTTGTTCACTATCCAAAAAAAGCTGCCTTGACCGTTCAGGATCGGCACTGGCAAGACTTATTGCTTGATCGACTTCACTGGTTGCCTGGCTAAGAAGTCCTTGATACTCCACGGCTATGAGAAATTGCCTCATCTTGAATACCCGGTTTTATATAAATATTCTTTCTGGGGATTCTTCTGGTCAACCGGCTTAAAAAGCCCAGTCGTGGAGGTTGGCTTTTTGGAATCTCTCTCATTACCGGCTGCGGAATTTCCCTTACTTCCTGACTTATTTCCGGCTCCTTAATTTGTTGAAATTCAAAAACTTGTTCAAATTTTATTATTATTGCTCCTGCTGTTCCGATTTCGATCCCCCCGTAAACGAGTGGCGTTAAACCCTCCACGGCCGACTCCGGATTTTTCTCTATCAGTTTACTTTTAAGTTCGCCTAAAGTTACTTTTTCAAAAAACGCTTTTGTTCCGGCAACAATCATGTCTCCCGCCTTGGGGAATCCCGACGCAGCAACAACCTCAGCACCGCTTTCTAAAATTGAAGCCAGTGCCCCGTCTCTGCTTATCAATACACTTCCCCCGCCAAAAGCCGATGAATAAACAACACCGTCAGCAAAAGCACAACAGACTATTTCAATTCTTTCCCCATCCGTGCTAAATTCATTAGTAACTTTTTCCGTGACGCTTTTTAAAGCATCAAATGTTTTTTCTTGTGTGGAGTTGTAATATTCTTCACGAAGACGTTTCACTACTTCTCTTTCAAAAGAAATTGCCTCGATCCCTTCCTTTCCGTTCTTTGAAGCCACAACGGCAAAAAGTTGGCCTCTTGATTTTGTTTCTTCCGGTTTGGCAGGAGAAAACCCGTGAACTTGTACCCACCCTGAGTCTCCTGGAGAAGCAGTAACTTTTGCGCTAATTATTTTAAGCATCCTACAAAACTATTAAAGCGGAAACAAACACAAAAATTGCAAACAATAAATGCAAAAGGGCCAACAGCTTGGCAACTCCTTCAATACCAAGCGTTAAAGTGCTGGTCATGACCTTAACTTGTCTGGTAATTACAAACGCGAAAACAATATACATTGCCAATACCAGTAGTGTAAGAACTTTTATTACTATCCAAATATCAAAGCCGGATAAGTTTAATGTTTCCATATTTTTAGCTAGTGAACGCTCGCTATAATATCGTTTAAAATTTTTGCAACCTTTTCGGGACTCGGAACTCCCTCCAAAGAAAGTTCGCGGACTTCAGATGATGTTTGGATCGATATGTCTCCAAAATTAAATACCGTCCCAATTGCGCCACTTGTCGAATAACTTACATCTTGAATTTTATCTATTTCAGCTTCTGAAACCCTTTTATAAACTAAGTTTGAAAAATCAACATCTATGACTCGTCGGGGAGTAATGAAAAAAACATTAAAGTACCACTTAAAAAATCCCTCGACCGCATAAATAAAAGTCACCATATACCAAACCATGACAAGGATCAGGGGGTATCCCCTGGGAAGAAGCTCCAAAAACCCTATCTTAGTAAATGCAAAGGGGATAAAAAATAAAATAATACTGAAAAAAATCCATTTCAAATTCACAATTGGGTGTTGTCTGAGCATCAAAATAACTTTCTCTTCTTTCCCTTTTGTCTGAAAATTAATATTTTTTGGGTAAAGGTTAAATGCGGAGAAACGGCTATGGGAATGTTCAAATTTCTCTACAGGTAAAACCTGTGGCTCGTCTTTATCAACCTCCGTGTTTGGGGATGGGGAAATAAATATATCAGGCATTCTAAAGCGATTATACTATTTCTTCTCGATATTAAAAAATGCAAAGCCCTTTTGAGGAATCATGAGGTAACCGGGAGCCCTTAAGTTAAATCCTTGTTTAAATTCAGCGCCGGTTAAGTGTATTGATCCGTTGATAACCACTTCATTAGTAGTCCCGTTTCCCTGTATTACAGAAACAGTACTGACAGAACTTACACCACCTTTAGACCTCAGTTCGGCATAACTATATGGATTGCCGCCCCAACAGGAAGTAGAGGTGGAGGTAACTCTGTCGTCAGAACCGTTTTTAAGAACAATTGCGGCGTTTACTATATCTGTAAACTCTTCATTATTAAGCCAGGGGTCGTCTTGTCCACAAGTGTCCCCGCTTGCCGTGTATCCTTTTCTGTACCATGCCTTGTAAGCCCATGGGGATCCTCCGATTTTTTCATAACTCTTGTCAAAGAAGTTTGAACCTCCGGATCCGTCAGTGGTGTCCCAACCAGATGTTGTTGAATACCCACCGGATGTTGACGAATAATAAGTCACCACGTCTTCCAACACCTGTCCTTTTGTTTCATCTACGGCCTGTTTCCAAGCAGCAGGAGGACTATCCGACTTTGATTTTCTGAATACCTGACAACTTTCAGTTGTACAAATTGTCGTACCTGCTATTTTGTATCTATATGCATAAGATCTTGCAGCAACGGCTTGTGCCTTGAGTGCTTCCATATTCCAACTTGATGGCATTTCTGCAATTCCATATAGGTACGTTGTCTCAAAATCTATTGAACCATAACCTGAAACACTTATGGTTCCTCCAGTATCTTTACCCACAGGTTCTTTACCGTAATAGGCACTTAATATCTGCTTATAATTTTGCCCGCTTTGTGCCCTGCCTCTTGCTCCATACTGACTCATCCCCTTTCTGTGGGTATATGCACCAAACGAAAAAATCGTAAAAGAACCAGAAGGCGCCGCTTCCCTAAAACCTTTTATAGAAGCTTTATAATCATCCGCAAGTTCACTGTCTCCCACACTTGCGATAAAACTTCCGCTTTTAGCAGCCAAAAGTTCCTGTTGTTTTGCAGAAAGACTTGATAAGTAGGTATCCACTTTTGCAACCTCACCGGCCAAAAACTTTTGTTTCTCTGCCACTTGCGTTTGCAAAGAAGAAAGACTGATTTTACTTTTTTCCAAAGTCTCTTTGTCGGTTTTAAGGGAAGATAAATTTGAGGCATATTTTTCCATGGTCTCCCTGTTTGCATCCGTGGCTTTTTGTCTTAAAGCAATTTCCTGAAATGCTTGCGAGGCACTGTCTGAAAAAAGGAAGGGTGTAATGGGATCATAAAGTCTTAAAAATGTATATTGCTCTCTGGCTTTTTCATCAAACATTGCTTTTGTGTAAGCAAGATCCTTTTCCCTATCGGAAATTTGTTTTTCAAGAGTTTTAAGCTGTTGCGTCAATTTTGAAATTTTGAAGTTTAGATCCGTAATTTGCTTGTTAAGTGCCGCCAGGTCCTGTTTATTTTTTTCCTGAGCCGGGGAAAGTGCGTTTATCTCCCTTTGTATTTGTGATATTTGACAGTCAAGATCGCTTCCACAGTCCTGGGCTTTAATCAGGGAGAGTGTCAAAGACAATAAACAAAAACTAATCACGGCAACAAAAATGAATTTAATGCCTTTTTGCGAAGTTTTTAACTTTGAATATCTCTGTTTTTAATAGGTACACGCGCTGCCAAAGCTGCCGGTTCTTGTTCTTGTACTGGCGGTTTAAGCGGAGCTCTCTTTGTTGCCTCAAATTCCTGCTCGTCAGATTCAATTGCCACCTGCACCCGTTCGGGCACATCTTTAGGAAACCTAAGTATTGGCTGTGATTGTATAGTGTCCCAGCCCGGAGCAAACTGTGTAACATCAGGGGTACCGCCACTTGGAAAAACCTGTTGTGCAGGGTATTTTCCGGAAAGTAGAAGCGGAGTTTGTCTTCTTAACGGAACCAACCCTTATGGCCTTGGCCAACCCACTCCTGTGCCGGGGTCTCCCGGCGACAAAGCCATTACCTGCGGATCAAATGGCATCAATACCGCCATCGGTTGCTTGCCGGTATTGGGGTCCACCAACGAATTTCTTTCCTCGCTATTAAGCTGGGCTGTAGGAGTTGGAAGCGGAGTTGCGTTTCTACTTATGCTTTATGCCGGTTTTATGATAATGACCGCATCCGGTAATCCCGAAAGAATAAAGGCTGGCCAGGAGCTTATGACCTCTGCAGTTGCCGGACTAATTCTTTTAATATTTTCTATATTTATACTCAGATTTATAGGAGTTGATATACTTGGATTGGATGCTTTTGGTTTTGGAAACTAATATGCTTACTCAAAAACTGGATCTGGAACAAATACAAAAAGGTGCATTTCCCGATTCAAATTTTGGCGGCACAACAAAAATTGGTGATATTATCAGCTCAGTCCTTCCTTATATATTTGGGGCTGCCGGAATAGCACTTCTAATTTATTTAATACTGGGGGGCTTCCAAATTATGACTTCCAGGGGTGACCCTAAAGCCATGCAAGCTGCACAATCCAAAATCACAAATGCTGTAATAGGTTTTATTATCGTATTTTTAGCATTTATCATTGTTCAGCTTCTGGGACAGGTTCTTGGTCTCAAAGGCACCCTTTTTAGCCAAATCTTCGGCGGAAATTAACAATTAAAGCAACTTGCTTCAAAGTCGCTGCTATAATAAAATAGCTTAATGAATATCGGTGACACTTTTTTTGGAAATTCAGGTGGAGACACTTTTAAGAATATTTCTGGAGTGAGTTCTACAGTTACTCTTTTTTTAAATATTGCGTTTGTACTTGCAGGTCTTGTTTTACTTTTCTTTTTTATCCTTGGAGGAATTGGGTTGATTGGTTCGGCCGGCCAGGACAATCCCCAAAAAGCAGAGCAGTCTAAAAAAACCTTAACCTCGGCAGTGATTGGCTTTGTTGTTGTATTTGCATCCTATTGGATAGTAAAATTAATCGGACAACTGATCGGAATGCCTAATATTATTTAAATGACAAAAATACTTGCACAGGATAATCCTTTCGGTAGCATTACTCCCCCGGATGCGGTTGCTAAATATTCCCAAAACCCGGGTCAGGGTATAGGTAACTTAATTCAAACTGTAATTTGGATATTAATAATCGGTGCGGGAGTTTATGCACTTTTTAATTTTCTTCTTGCGGGTTACGCTTTCCTTTCTGCCGGAGACGATGCCAAAAAAGTTGCCGGAGCTTGGGCGAAGATCTGGCAAACAGCGCTTGGTCTATTGGTTGCTGCAGGAGCATTTGTCCTGGCAGCGATTTTTGGACAATTGATATTTGGACAATGGGATTTTATACTCAACCCAACAATTCCAACTTTATAACAAAAACATGAACTCACTAACTGACATTTCCATAGCACCTCAAGGAGGCTTCAAAGGTTTGGGCACCGGGGTCTTAAGTAAGGTCAATGATTCGGGTGTTTCCACATTTTCAAAAATCATTTCTATGGCAATTGGTGTTTTGACATTGGTGGGAATAATTTGGTTCCTTTTTACACTTATATCCGGGGCCATCGCAATTATCGGTTCCGGCGGAGACAAGCAGGCGTTGGAATCGGCCAGGAAGAAAATAACAACGGGTCTCATTGGTTTGGTGATAATATTGGCAGCCACTTTCATACTTGATCTAGTCGGCACGATTTTTGGAATAGATTTCCTAGACTTAAATCTACTTTTTGTAGAAATTATGAATTAACATGTACAAATCACTTGCGGCCCTTGACCCGGGAGATGGTGGGTCATACAACAAAATCACAAACCCCCTTCTGGGAGACCTTAATTACCAAAGCGGTACCGGCTTTTTCCAAAAATTAATCCCTGCGCTTATCAACATTTTACTAATTGGCGGTGTTTTGGTTTTCTTCTTTGTACTTGTTACAGGAGCAATTCAGTGGATTTCTTCAGGTGGAGACAAACAGGCTGTTGAGTCAGCTAAAGGAAAAGTCACCAGTGCACTCATTGGTATCGTTATTCTATTTGCAGTTTTCGCAATTATTAAGCTTATTGAGTACTTCTTCGGCATTTCGATATTGACTATTGACATCGGCAACCTAATAATTCAATAATACGTATATGGAAAAGCTATTGGCAGCAGGTGAAACAATAAATTTACAACCGGACAAATCAAGTCAGTTCTACGGATTGGGTCAGCTTACGATCCCCCAAATTATTTCGGCATTAATTAAAGGCGTTGTTGTAGTAGCAGCCGTAATTTTCTTCTTTATTTTAGTTATTGGTGGAATAAGATGGATAGCCTCAGGTGGAGACAAAGCTCAAACAGAAGCCGCAAGAAACCAAATTACTGCAGCTTTAGTGGGGCTTGTTATAGTTTTCGCAGCTTGGGCAATAGTAGCACTAGTCAAAGTCTTCTTCGGAGTTGATATTTTCTCTCTGGCAATTCCCCAAGTTTAACCTTTAATCTACCTTGTTATTTGTTCCAAATACTCTAAAATAAGATTATATTTTTATGAACAATACGGATAATGTAGCAACAATCGCAGGTTTGGGCGATGTTTTTAAAAGTATTGTCAGCTATGCACTGGGTTTTGCAGGAATTGTGCTTCTTGTTCTTCTTTTGGTAGGAGGTTTCAGATTTATCACCTCAGGTGGGGATCCAAAGGCGGTTGAGGGCGCCAAAAAAACTCTGACATCGGCCATCATCGGTCTTGTGGTAATTCTTGTTTCCTATCTAATCGCTGTCGTTTCTTATTGTTTTCGTTTTTCTTGATTACAGGTTTACTATTTTTCGTGTGGCATCCGGCAAATACTTCTGCCCAAGTTCCGGGCAATACAACAATTAGTTGCGACAACGTTGATGATCCGGAATTCCACTCCCTTCGCCCCTATCAAGCAAACACCAGGTGTACTTCTCAAACTGCCAATGAAGCAACTTTTTGCGGTAACAATTTGACAGTAAAAGAAACCATCACTCAAACATATCCGGGAAGCGGAGGAAGTTGTGTTTCATACGGCAATCAAATCACTTGCTCATACAAAGTTTCCATTAACCATCCTATTACAATTGATTTAAGTAACGCCAACTTGCCGATTATGGGAAATACCGAGGATGTTAAAAACTCTCAAAGCTCCGCCGACAGTCTCAATGATGCAGATAAAGTTAATGAGTACGTTAGTTGGTACCTAAATGGTATTACCGGCCGTGCAGAATATGGAGATACAAAAGACACTGAGGAAAATGCGGTTAATTTTTCGGGGCCTATCCAAAAACTTCTTCCCGGAATAATGCTTGACGCACAAAGAATTAATACAATCAATTCTGCGGGAAAAACTAATCATAATCAGATCGCAGTTTGTGCAAAACAAGGTTCGGGGAGCTTCGCGGGGTCGGTTCAGGATATTTTGGGTTTAGGAAAAAGCACTCCAACCGAATGTTATCAAGGAAATAATACTGACGCCCAAAATGATGTTTATAGACTCAAGTCCTGGGAGGGGGATCTGTCATTTTGGAATAATGGAGTAAATAAAATTGTTGGGCTTTTCTCCGGTTTAGTACCAAATGTTTTCGGTTTCCAAGATTTTATACAATCTTCCATTGCAAATCACTGGAACAAAAGAGTCCCTCCTCTACCCTGGGAAAACGACCCTTTTGCCAGCCCTACGCGCCAAATGACAAATTTGGAATACAGAAAATACTATAACGAATGGAATGGTAAAACTTGTGTATTAATCCCCACAATAAATTTCCTAATATGCCTTGACAATGTATTGGTACCTAATAAATATGCTGATCTTTTTGCCCATATTCCACTTTCCTCAACCGAAGATGTTGAGGGACAGGTAAAAATTGACAGTGTTTCTTCGGCGAGTAGTCCTGGTATTACCAAAACCACAGTCAGTAACGTAAACTTTTCAGGACAGGCAGCAAGTCTATTTGTTCCACATCTGGTGGAATCCGATCAACTTGGATCTTTGCTTCAAAATACATACTCTCCAAAAGGCCAAGATAAGCTGGGTAATCCCACGAATATTGCTTCCGGAACTTCATGTAATTCGGTTGAAGTGCGTTCAAATGACGGTGACGACCTTTTTGCCACCCAAATAACAGGAAATTTGTCATATACGGCCAGTTTCTCATGTACCTACAATGTCTCTGTCCCCACCGATTGTTATGACAGGTGTATTTACTATGGAGGGGCTCCAAATGAATGTAGAGCCGATTGTATGTACCCTGATGCCAACCCGACGCCCGCCCCAATCGGGACTCAGGAATGTAAAAAGGATATTTATATAGGCCTTTCAACCACTTCGAAAATTCCATTGGTTGAAGATATCTGGTCGCGTCTGGTTGCGGGACCTATGGCAGTTTTCAAAAGAATTTTTCCAAAAACCAACACGGAGGGAAGTGTTGGACAAATTATGGACATTCCCGGTTCAACAAACACAACTTATTCCGGTGCAAATGTGACGCAGGCGGACGCGGATTTAAAAATTCCTCATATAGGAGGCATGTCTGAGTATTTCCTAAAAGGAATTCAAACGGCGCTTAGACCAAAAGGCCTGGGTGAGACAATTGTTTTTGCAGATAATTCAATCCAAAGTGGTAGTGGTGACGGCCAAATAAATTGCAACCAGGCCGTTCCCGAAATTGCAATAAACGGACTGGATAAGATAGCTGCTGATAATCTGACAAAAATCTGGTATGCGTCGGGGCCGGGTAGACCGTATTTTAAAGAATGTAACAACGATGTTATTCAAAGAGCGCAAGGAAGGGGAATAGATCCACTTTTTGTTCTTGCTATTTGGATTCATGAATCCGATGCAAGTAACTACGAAGCCAAATCCCCCATAGAGGATTTTGGTAT
>Ga0075772_117_pt1 | contig 20574 bp, 28 predicted proteins | sample RifGroC1_FD_67865 | JGI IMG/M metagenome (GOLD analysis project Ga0075772, IMG submission 67865) | Microgenomates bacterium GW2011_GWC1_41_20 | reverse complement strand
CACATAAACATACCTGTTACAATCAAGGTGGGTGAGGAAATTACAAATGTAGATTTGTGTGATTTCTACTATAATCCAACCCAAGAGCAAACATTGAATAAATCTTTCTAATCGTAACTCAGGAGTTTTTACGGATAATTACTTTTTTAACCGCTTCAATAATATTTTCTTTTGTTAAGCCAAACTTTTTCCAGAGTTCCTGATAAGTTTTAGCAGATTCTCCAAAGGAATCCTTAACCCCCACAAACTCCATCGGAACTTGATGTCCTTGTACTACAACTTCGGAAACCGCAGACCCCAATCCCCCCATTACCTGATGTTCTTCAACCGTAACTATGGCGTCGCAGATTCTTGCTGCGTTTGTAATTGCAATGTCGTCGATCGGTTTAATTGTGTGGTTATTTATAACCATGACTTCTATGCCGACATCCTTTAATTCCTCTGCTGCTACCAGGGCTTCTGAAAGAATCGGTCCGCAGCCGATTATGGCCACCTGTGGATCTCTGCCCTCCCTTAAAATATTCGCTTTCCCTATTTCAAACTTTGAATTTTCATTTGTAATAACCGGGGAATCCTGTCTTGCTAATCTTAAATAGGATGGTTTGCCGTTTTCGGCGATCGCAAAAGTTGCTTTTTTGGCCTCGTAATAATCCGCAGGAACCTCAGTAATCATATTGGGAATTACACGCATAAGTGCGATGTCTTCCAAACTTTGGTGTGTTGCTCCGTACATTGAGGCACCAAAACCGGCATGAGCCCCAATTATTTTGATTGGTAAATTACTAAGTGCCGCAGTAACTTTTATTTGTTCAAAAGTTCGCCCCGGAGAAAAAACTGCATACGAGGTTGTAAATGGAATTTTTCCCGCCTCAGCCATGCCGGCCGCAACAGTTACAAGTGCCTGCTCGGCAACTCCCACCTGGAAAAATCTCCCAGGGTACTTTTCAGCAAATTCCTTTACCCTGGTCGAGTCGGCCAAATCCGCCGTCAGAACAACAACATTTTTATTTTTCTCCCCCAATTCAACCAGTGCTTCGCCGAATCCGTCACGCATTGATTTTAAATCCGTCATCTTAGTTCCTCCATTGCCTTATTAAATTCCTCATCGTTTGGTGCTTTAGCATGCCAATCGGGATTACCTTCCATAAAAGAGACTCCTTTTCCGAATATTGTCTTTGCAAGAATCACGCTTGGTTTGTCTTTGCCGGTTTTTGCCTCTTCAACCGCTCTCCGGATCTCACTGAAATTGTGTCCGTCTATTTCAATGACATTCCAACCTGAAGCTTCATATTTCTCCTTTAAGTTTCCCAGGGGCATTATTTCTTCAACGGTTCCTTCAATTTGAATCCCGTTTTTATCAACTATTTGAATCAAATTTGAGAGTTTATATTTCGCCGCAAAATTGACAGCTTCCCAATGATTTCCCTCATCGTGTTCCCCATCGCTTGTCATACAGTAGATAAATCCTTCTTTTGAATCCATTTTCATAGAGGCGGCATATCCTGCAGCTTGAGCAAGCCCAAGTCCCAAGGGACCGGAAGTATTTTCAATGCCATCCAGTCTTGTACGCTCGGGGTGACCCTGAAGAACGGAGCCTAATTCCGTATATGTTGAAAGTAAACTTTTCTCGATAATTCCCTTCTCCGCCATAACGGCATAGAGCCCAGGGCAAATGTGTCCGTTTGATAAAAAGAATCGATCATCTGTCCCCAAAATGTCAAAATAAAGTGCGGTCAATATTTCAACAGCAGAAAGCGACCCTCCGGGGTGTCCCGACCCTGCTTTATAAATCATATTAAGAATCTCTTTTCTTACCTGAAGCGAAATCTTTACCAGTTCGTCATTCGTTTGTGGCATAACTGATTAAACTTTAAAGGCTTGATCTAAGTGTCCATCGCCGTCTTTTGAGTGATCCCTCTCAGAAATTCTTTTTTCAAATCTGTCTATGGCGTTTAGCACCTCGTCTTTTGTTGAACAAATTTCAAAAACACTCATCTCGGTACTATCAATGTTCATGTGTTTTCTAAAAGTATCCAGAATTTCTGCCCAAAAGTGCCCGTAAAGAATTATTGGTTTGTGATGCCCAAAATATAACTTCGCCAAAACCCAGGCAGTCCCAAATTCCGATACTGTTCCGCTTCCGCCTTTGAAAATTATAAAAACATCTCCATATTCAAGAAGTTTAAACATGCGGTCAATATAGTTTGTTGTTACAACTTCGGTATCAGTTACATTTTTTATGTAACGCCCTTCATATCCCACCGCCCCAACCGGATCAAAAGTAATAGAAATTGTTTTTCCTCCTCCTTTTCTTGCTCCGCTTGTTGCCGCCTCCATTACCCCGGGTCCTCCACCGTCAACTATCACGAACCCTTTTTTTGCCAAAGCTTCCGCGACATCAAATGCTTGAATATAGGTTTCATCAGCTTCGGAGATATTAGCATCCCCAAAAAATGCAATATTTTTAATAAATCTTTTACCGGAATATTTATTTAATTCTTCCATATAACAAAGAACAGAGTTAACGGCTGGGGGCGTATGATAGAGAGATCGGGTCTGTGGGCGCCTTAGTACCCCCCAAAGTTCTTCCGACCCTGATGACCTGTTCGACCAAACGATTGGCATAACCCCATTCGTTGTCGTACCAGGCAAAAATCTTAACAAGATTTCCCGCAACAACCTGCGTTAAGCTAAGATCAATTATTGCCGACTCGCTTCGGCCTACAATATCAGTTGAAACCAAAGGTTCCTCAGTTGTGGCAATTATTCCCTTGTATATGGGATTTTTTGTGGCCGCTATAAACGCATTATTTACGTCTTCCACTGTAACGTCTTGTCCTAAAAGCATGGTAAAGTCGGTAATGGATCCCGTTGTTGTAGGAACCCTTAAACTCATTCCGTCAAAAAGTCCTTTCAGTTCCGGAATGGTTTCTGTCGTTGAAATCGCGGCACCGGTTGAGGTGGGAATAATATTTTGAGCAGCCGCGCGTGCACGCCTTAAATCCTTATGAGAGGCGTCCTGCAAATTTTGATCATCTGTATAACTATGAACGGTTGTCATCAAGGCCTTTTTAATACCGAACTTAGAATGCATAACGGACGCGACCGGTGCGACACAGTTGGTGGTGCAAGATGAATTAGAAATAATCTGAGGCATGTTATCGGTCTCGTTTACACCGATTATGTAGGTAGATACATTTCCGCCTTTTACGGGAGCTGAAATGACAACTTTTTTAGCGCCGCCTATTGCGTGTTTTTTTGCATCCTCTTCTTTAGTAAATGCGCCGGTTGATTCAATAACCACATCAACTCCGTATTTTCCCCAGGGAATTTTGGCCGGATCCCTTTGAACGAGAATCGGAACAGTGATATTTCTTTCAGGAATCGAGATATCCCCTATCAAAGGATCTTCGTCCGTTGCCTCTTTAGGATCTTTGAGGTCTTTAGCATTAACTTTGTATTGGAATGCCCTATACATTGTGTCGTAATTAGTTAAGTGTGCCCAACCTGAAGCCGGCATGCTGCCTGAAGTATTGATCGCAGCAAACTGAATTTCGTCGGAGTGTTTTAGAACTCCGATTCTGAAAGCAATTCTCCCAATTCTCCCGAAACCATTTATACCAATTTTGACCATGTGAGCAGATTAAATTCATTATACAGTTTAATCACAAAATATTTAAGAAGCTTTGGCCATAATATATAATGCAGGAGTATGACAAGAACTTTCTTCACCATTGTTATTCCTACGCTAAACGAGGAAAAGCGTCTTCCCACCCTATTAAGCGACTTAGAAAAACAAACTTTCAATGATTTCTCCGTCATTGTTGTGGATGCAATGTCGAGCGACGCAACAATAAGGCTCGCCAGGCAGCACCATGCCAGGGTGGTTATTAGTAACAAAAAGAATGTTTCTTATCAGAGGAATCTGGGAGCCAAGCACTCTCAGTCAGAATGGACAGTCTTTATGGATGCCGACAACCGCATTCCAAAAGACTATTTGCAAAAAATAAAAGAGTACGTCGAGATATATAGTCCCGATATCCTGTCCTCATGGATAGTACCGGACAGCAGATTAAAAAAAGACAAAATTACAGCCACATTAATGAATATCTTTATGGAAATAAACAAAAATGCCAGCAGGCCATACATATTGGAATCCATGATCTTTATAAAAACAAAAATATTTCAAACCCTGGGAGGATTTAATACCGATATTCCATGGGGAGAGGGTGAAGACATGCTGGGAAGAGCGCATAAAATGGGCTTCAAGTTTGAAATGTTAAAAGATCCAAAGTACACCTACTCTTTCCGCAGACTCAAAAAAATAGGAACTTTTAAAATGTTGCAAAAAATCTCGCAAATAGAAATTATAAAAATGGTTAAAGGTGACCTGACAAAAAACGATGCGCATTTTTTCTATCCAATGAACGGAGGAACTTTTTACAAAAACGGAGAGGAACCCAAAATGACTCTCCAAAAATTCATCTCAATCTTATTCCAAGACAAAGAGATCAGTAGTAAATCTTTAAAGTCATTTAAGAAGAACATCGATCCCTGGAAGAGTCTTTTTAGATAGAAATTCGAGCATTGCTCCGCCTCCCACAGATACCCAATCAAATTTATCTTTAAGTGAATACATGGAAAGAACAGAAAGACTGTCTCCTCCACCAACCACTTTAAATGCCCCACTCGCGGCAACGGCTTTAAATATCCTTTCGGTTCCTTGCCTGTGACCTTCATCCTCATAATGTCCCATGGGTCCGGCAAGTACCAAAGTACCCGCTTTTTCAATTTCACCCTCAAACTTCTCGATCGAATTTAGAGTAATATCTTCCTTATCCTGAATCAAATTGGCAATAATCACCTTGTCCTGACCATCCGCCTGTCTCACACTTTCCAAAGCAAGGTCTCCGTAATATTCAGGGAGCCTGCCACCAATAAGAATTTTGTCGGCAAGGGATTCCAAATTTTTTACATATTCCTTTTTGTCGTCTTTTGATCCGCCTACAACAAAAACAAGAGGCCTTACAGGATTTTCTAATACTCTACTTAAGTTTTCCGTTTCCTCAACAAACCTAATTCCAGCGGCATGTGGTAAAAGTTTTGCTAATGCCGTTATCGAAGCGGAATTTCTATGAGAAGTTGCGAAAGCTTCGTTGACGTAAACGTCCCCCTTTGAGGCAAGCTCTTTGGCATAAAGAACATCATTTGCTTCCTCTCCCGGATTAAATCTCAGGTTTTCCAACACTTCAAATTCAATACCTTGGGCAATTTTCCTCAACTCTTCCTCAACGGGCTTTATTTTCAATTCCTCCACTACTTTCCCGCCGGGTCTTCCAAGATGTCCCATTATGATTATTTTTGAAGATTTTGAAGAGAGATAGGTAATTGTGGGCAAAAGGGCTTCGAGTCTGTAATTTTCACCAATATCGATATCCAAGTCAGCCCTGACAAGGACTCGTTTACCGGAAACATCAACATCGCTTACTTTGGGCAGATTCATGTTAATTATTTGCTTCGATCTCTTTTATTTCCTGAAGTCTACGCTCATATCTGGCTTTGCCCGAGAATTTAGTTTCTAAAAATGCAATAAGCATTGCTTTGGCTTCTTTTTCTTCGGTAAAATCCGCAGCGATCACTAATATATTCATATCGTCATCGTTTCTTCCCGCCTCAACCTGAAAAACATTTTTTCCGATAGACGATCTTATTCCGTCAAATTTGTTTGCCAAAACATCTACCCCCACCCCGCTTCCGCAAAGAAGAACACCGCGCGCTCCATTTGTTTTGGCAACAAGTGAAGCAACATCTTCGGCGTATTTTGTGAAGTCATCGCCGGGATTCAAATGGCTTGCTCCCAAATCCTGATAAGGATATTCCATTTCAAAAAGCCATTTGGCTATTTTTTCTTTCAGTTCGTAACCCCTATGATCAGCTCCTAAAAAAATTTTCATATATTTCCTGTGCTTACTTAAATCCTTCAACTAATTCTAGCAGTTTTGCCTTTGGATCGGGAGATTTAACAACCGCCGTAGCAATCGCCACACCCACAGCTCCCAGTTCCAGAGGAAATAATTTCCGGTTGTGCCTTGGTAACTGAAGTCTCTGTGGAACCGATAAATTCCGGTGGTTCATAGGCCACAAATGTCGGTTTGAGTTCTGCTACACTTTTTAATTCCTCAAGACTGTCGGCAAAAATTAAAGTCTTAAGATTTGCCTCTTTTGCTTTTTCGTTTGCGTTGGCAAGGGCATTAAAATCATTAAATTTATGTTCCGAGTGGTTCAAAAATACTCCTGAAACTCCAATTTTTGCCGCCTCCTGGGGTAATGTCCAACCTGTGTGTGCGCCATAGTTCACCGGATCTACATGCTGTATCCAAACTTCCAAAGTGGTTGATGCAACAACCATTTCAGCATCAATTACCTGAACAACCGGGATTATTTTTACCTGAGATTCATGAGCTACTTCTTCAATGCTGTTTGTTAAGGCGACTGCTTTTTCGCCGGAGCTTTCCTCGAAGGCCTTGTAATTTACAAATATCATTTAATTGGTTGACCAATAATCTGGTCAATCTTTACCTTGTCAAAACCGATTACCGTCTCCGACCTTCCGTCATCAAGTGTTATATGAACAAAGGGAACGCCCAAAAAACCACCGGATAATTTTGACATTTCGTCTTTGGCATTTTCATCCAAATCTACAAGTTTTTCAACAAAAGAAATTTTCCTCTCGTTCAAATAATCTTTGAGCATCTTACAGTAAGGACAGGTTGTTGTGGAGAAAATTGTAACTTGCATGCCTAAACTAATATTAACTCAAAAATAGGTGTTTGGTCTAGACTAAAAAGAACCTTCTAAAATACGTTTAGATCCTTTAACAATAATAATCTGATTGTATCCCGGATATTTTGAGGAATCATATTCCAAAAGGTATCCCCCTTTTGCCTGTCTCATTGTTCCTAAAATTATGGTTTTTGATCCGTTACCCAAAAGCACTTGATAATTTTCCCCTTCTTTCAAAGCGGGAAGGTCCGCCAGTATTTCATTTCTTGTTGCGATTCCGATGCCCGGCTCTCCGGAAACATTTTTAAGTTCAACTTTTTCTGCATCAACCGGAATTTCCAAACCTTTAAACTTTTCTTTGATTTGTTCCTCTATCCCGGGAGTACTCGAAGGAATGTTAAAGGAAGGGTTATTTTTTCTGAGCTTCGGGGAAACCAGAAAAAACAAAACAACAACTACCACCAAGGCTAATAATATGGTTGCAATCTTTTTAATAATCACCTTGAGCGAAAGTTTACACCAAGTCCCGGCAATGTCAAGATTAGATCCCTGGGCAATTACCGCAAAATTAACGCAGTTTACCCGCAGGGGAAATTATTTTAAATATATACTAAAAAGTGCCATCACGGCAGCCACCAATAACCATTGCGTTGAGGCTAACCAGATGTCGCTTCCTATCCAACCGGAGATCGAAAATAAAACCGCAACGACAGCCCCGAACATCAATGTTTTGGAAACCAGTTCCTTATTCTTATGCAAAATTTTCAACTTACTCACCCCCTCATTAATAATATACCACTTGACCAAAAACTTTATAAAAAGTAAATTGGACCAATTGGTGAATTACGGTGAAATTCCGTAGATGTGCCGCAACTGTTTATCCCCACACCAAAAGTCTAATTAGACCAAGGTTGGGGACGCCCCACCGAATTGGTGTGGGGATATATCCAGAACCCAATTTAGTAGTCCCGAGCAGGAATATGACATATATAGAGTCTCCCACAAAAACAATCGAAAGGTTTATCCCCTCTTGGAGACATACCCAAAAAGATCGTTTAAATCAGGAAATAATCAGTGCTTTTAATGAAACACACAGGCATCCCGACAAATATAAATTTAAATTCAATAATGAAAAATTGGTTGACTACCTGACAGACACAGAAATAAACATCGACTCTTCAACATATCTTGGTAAGAAAGATGCCGAACTCTTGAATGTTCTTACTTCCTGGGTTTCTGAAAACGAATCCGGAACCGCAATTTGGATCAGTCCGGCATACGAATCAGCTTACCCTTGTAATAAGATCACAATGTATAAAATAGAGGCCGATTCCCCAAATGAAAAAACAACATCTAACATAACCGTGCTATTTGATTCCCCCAAAAATCATACTTTACAAATCGCCGCAAAATTAAATCCGTCTTTTGATGATATAAAAGATCCCGAGACGTTAAGAAATAAACTGTTTGTGGTTGACGAGGACTTTAATCTTGCCGGTTTACTTGAGCTTGTTGGGGAAAAGAATAGTGAAATTCCCACACCAAGCAATCAATTGGTTGATTATTTTGTCGGCCTAATCCAATCCGGTATGGATGCCGAATTTGTGGCTCAGCAAATGGATCAAAAGGGGATTGTCGGCAGTTTTTCAGTGAGCTGTGGAGGTCTAGAATCCTCATCAAGTCTTGAAAAAAACTCTCTAACTATAAATCTGACAGGGCAAGAAGACAGATATGGTTCACTGAGCTTTACCTGTCCCAAATGCGGAACTACAAATATCAGACCTTTTGGTAGGCTTCTTCAAAATTGCATGCACTGCGGCGGGGATGTTAGATGCTAAGCCCGATTAAACCCAGAAGTCCGATACAGATGAGGCAGGGCACAATCACGCCTTTTATTACATCTTTCTCCCTATGTTTTATACCAACCACAGCTTCCGCAATAAGAATATCGGCCAGTGCAATCATGTTACCTACCGCTCCCCCGACAACCGCCAGGGCCAATATTTTATCAACATTGAAATTTAGTTCCCTCGCGGCAGCAGCAAAGAAATTGCCAAACATCAAGTTGGATATTGTCACACTGCCCGTCAAAAAGCTGCCGAAAGCCCCAATTAGAGGCGCCCAAAGAGGCAGGAAGGCGTTTCTAACACCAATCACCAGAAAATCTATCATGGACTTCATGCCGGAAATGTTTTGAGCGGAATTTACCATTATTTGAGCCATTGAAGACATAAAGACTATAACCAAGAAAGGCTCTATAGATTTTTCCAAGGCAATTTTTGACGAATTGAAAAATGTTTTTGTTGAAACTTTGTAAAATAATATAGTCACTATTCCGGCCAAAATTAGTACAAAACCGGGGTTAAAAAATGAGAACGTGTGTTTAACCATTAGTGGCACTGATAAACCGGAGGGTCCCAATACCACCTTCCCGATGATTAATAGAGAAATTAAAACTATATAAGGGAAAATTGTTTTTTTAAGAGGAATTTCGGGAGCGGCTCTTCCGGAACTTATAAAACCGGAGTTTCTTTTTGGAACAAAAAGACCTGTTTTAATCGACAAAAGAATAATGACCAAGCTTAAAGCCGAACCTAAGATTGACGGGAATTCCGGACCCAAAAATACGGTTAAGACGGATGAGGCGGCAAATACCAATCCCGACCATAGCGCAAAAGGAAGCATCTCAAGAAAACTTCTTTTTTGATCTTCTTTTCCTTTTACCAGAAACCAAAGCATGAAAACCGGAATTATAATTCCCACCAAACCATACAAGGAAGCCTTAAAAGGAAGTTGGCTACCGGCCAATTCTCCGAATCCTATTTTGATTGGGGCCCCGGCCGCACCAAAAACTCCTGCTGTACTGTTACCCAACAGTGAAAGAATAACTGCACTTAGAGGGTTAATTCCCAGTCCTATCAAAAGGGGTGCAACAACCGTTGCAGGAGTTCCAAACCCGGCCGTCCCTTCCAAAAAATTTTCAAAAAACCATGCTAAAAGTATTACCTGTATTCTCAGGTCCTTTGAGATGGATTCCAGATAAAAACCAATATTTTCCGTTACTTTTGTTTCCTTAAGAATTTCAAGGAAAAAGATTGCACCAAAAATGATAAAGAATATATCAAGAGCCACGAAAAAACCTTTTCCAACCGAGGCAATAAAAAAGTCTGGTTTTATTTTCCAATAAAAACCGGCTGTCGCTCCCACAAAAATAAGCGCTATCAAAGAAATCCAAATCATTTTTAGTTTTCCCCAAAAAAGAAGAACTATAAAAACAAAAAAGGGAAGAGCAGCCAATAATATCGGCAATAAAGACATTACCAATATCATAACGCAAAAGGAACCTAAGAAGAAGATTTATTTCACCCGGTTAAGATATTCACCGGTAGCCGTATCAAGCATTACTTTTTCCCCCACCTTAATAAAGAGAGGCACCTGAGCATCTATCCCCGTTTCAAGTTTAACGGTCTTCTTGGGGGCGTTGATGCGGTTACCTGCAACATCGTCGGGTGATTCAACCACCTTAAGGGTTACATGAGCCGGTAAATTTACGCCAATGGGACTACCTTTATACCAAACAATCCAACACTTTAGGTTTTGGATCAAATATCCGAATTGATCCTCAACCAAAGCAAGCGGAATATTTACTTGTTCATAGCTTTTGGGATCCATAAATACGAGTTCTTCCCCATCGCGATATAGATAATCCATTTCTCTTTTTTCTATTTCGGCAACTTCAACTATTTCTCCGGTTTTGTAAGTAAACTCCCCCGCGGAACCCGTTTGTACATTCCTGAATCTAATACGCATAACAGGACTCCCTTTTCCGGGAGACATAAATTCTGCTTTTGTTATAAAAACCGGTGCTCCCTTAAAAATAATGAAGCTGCCTTTGGTGATGTTTCCTGCGTTAATTGTATTCATGGCCTGCGTATTTTAAATCTAAAACCATCTAGAGGTCAAATAGCTCTTTTCCCGGAAAAAGTAGTGTTTCTCCGATTGAAGCGAAGTCTCCGGCAAGCATTACAAGCCTGTCCACACCTACAGCAATTCCCGAAACTTCCGGAAGACCGGACTCCATTGCATCAATTAAGTCGGTATCTATCGGATAAATTGTTTTTCCTAACTTTTTCCTTTCCGCCAAGTCTGCTTCAAAACGTCTCTTTTGTTCGGAAGCATCCGTTAATTCAGAAAAACAGTTTCCAAGTTCCACTCCTCCGAGGAAGACCTCAAATCTTTCGGCAAACCGGTAATCTTTACAGGGCTTCGCAAGCGAGGCTTGAGAAATCGGATAGTCATAAATAAAGTACGGCTTTTCCAATTTCAAAAGTTCGGGTTCTATTTCATTAAAATAAATTTTATAAAAATCGGCGTCCGACACTTCCAAAACATCCCGCTTCGCGTATTTCTTAAATGCATCCGCAATTTTTATTCTCGGCCAGGGAAGAGAAAGGTCATAGACTCCACCTTGATATTCCAATTTGCCTTTACCGATAATATCCAAAAATAAGTGTTCAAAATCTTTCATAATATCCTTGTAATCGGCATTTATTCTGTACCATTCAAGCATTGTAAATTCGGGGTTATGAAGAAAACTTACCTCCTCTTCGTTCCTAAAGCATTTAGTAATTTCAAAACAGTTTCCGACTCCCGCCGCAAGCAGTTTTTTGATTGAAAATTCGGGACTCATTATTAAATAGCCATCCCTGCGAACTCCTTTTGCAGTCCTCAGTTCCGTTTTAAAAACCTCTAAATTTGGTTCAATCGAAGGAACGGGAACCAGAATGGGCGTAAAAACTTCACGAAAACCATCGCCTTTAAAGAAAGTGCGGATTTCGTCAATTACTTTTTCCCTAATCAAAGACTGATTTATCAGGTTGGGATCATTTTTGATTCTTTGCCAAGTTCTCATTACAAGGTATTATATCTAATATGAGGCGTCACATAATGGTCAAAAGCGTACCGAAAAAAGGCCGGGGTGTATTTGCTCTGAAGGATTTCAAAGAAGGTGAAATTATTGAAAGTGCGCCGGTTCTTATTTTTACACCCAAAGAAAGAGAACATTTGGAAAAAACTCTTCTTAACTACTACGTATACCCTTGGAGATCTACACGCGGAGCCGCAATAGCGTTGGGCTTCGGTTCAATATATAACCACTCCTACTCCCCCAATGCTGACTGGAAGCAAAACTTTAGAACCAAATGCATGGTCTATAGAGCCGTTAAAAACATAAAAAAAGGTCAGGAGATTACTGTTAATTACAATGGTGAACCTGACGACGAAACTCCGATTGATTGGTTTGAAGTGAAAAAATAACCACAAAGTGCCCCAGCAATAGAACACGGCCTGTGATATGATAAACACTATGGGAAATTTTAATAGAGATGATAACAGGTCCGGCGGATATCGTGGTGGGTTTGGTCGAGGCGGAGGAGGTGGCGGGTTTTCAGGAAAAGGCAGGCGCGAAATGTTCCAAACAGTTTGCAGCAACTGCGGAAAAGAATGCCAGGTACCTTTCAGACCGACAAACGGCAAACCGGTTTATTGCAGTGAGTGTTTTGAAAAAATGAATGGTGGAAGATCAGATTCTAGAAGGTCCGAAAGAAGCGATTTTAGGTCCCCCGCTCCAGGTTTTGATCAAAACAAGGCTCAGCTTGATGCAGTTAATGCCAAGCTTGATAAAATTTTAAGCATTTTGACCCAGGCACCTGTCATAAAAAATGACTCCGGTGATGTAAAAGAAGTAAAGCCTGAGAAAGTCAAGAAAGTAGCTAAAAAAACAGCTTCAACAAAGAAAAAATAACTCTTTATTTAGATCGCTGATACAAAAATATATCCAAACCCGATTCTTTTTCAGCTTCAGGGTTCCCTGTATGAATCTGGGTAAAACCTGGCACGTTTTTAAGAGCCGGGCTATTCGCATCAATAAACACAAGCGCAATGTCATTCAAAAAGTTTGAAAGGTTTTTCTGAAATATTTAATACATCTTTTGGCCCGTTCCAATTCACCATCAAACAAAGGCCCTTCTTTTCCTTTAACGATAAACCCTAAATTGCTGTATAGCGACTGTTGGCCTACCGTCTTGTGTTGGTGAACCTGACGACGAAACTCCGATTGATTGGTTTGAAGTCTCCTAAATTTATAATTTATTTATAGAAGTGTTGCCAAACTGTTATAGCAACTAAAGTGACCGGAACGGCTAAAATAGCCCCGACAAGCCCAAAAGTAAGAGTGCCGAGAATTACGGCAAAGAAAATAATAAGTGGATTAACTTTATTGGCAGCTCCCAGAAATATCGGAGCCAACAAAAAGTCGACTATTTTATTCAAAACAAAAAGAGCAAGCAAAAGAAGTATCCCTTCAACGATTGCGGGAGCATTATTTACAAAAACGACTTTATCAAATATTGCCACTATTGCAGCGGTAATTGATCCCAAAGCCATTCCAAAATGAGGAATAACTGAAAGAATAGCTATAAGAATAGCCAAAAGTATGGCGTATTGGACCTTAAACCAAACCAATATTCCCCAAGCCGCAAATCCGACTATGATCATCAAAATAAACTGTGTTGTGAAGTAATTAACCAAAACTTTGACGATCTTTTTACCTAAAGATTGTTCTGGTATCTTTTTCTTGGTTTTGACTTTTACTTTAGCCATAACATCATTATCGGTATTTAATAAAGAAAACACAAGGGCACGGGTCAATCTTAAGTTACTCGGAAGAAAACATACGTTCAATTTCCGAAGCAACTCTAAAATCTCTTTGTGTTACTTTTCCTCCGACACTGAAGCGCTGTAGATCAAAAACTACTTTTTTGTAATAAATATGCACGTCGGGGTGGTGGTCTATCTTGTCGCAAAACGGGGCAAGTTTCTTTATAAACTCCACAGCTTCACCAAAACTCTCAAACTGGAACTCTTTGGTGATCTTGTCATCACGATACTCCCACCCGGGATAGTCGATTAGTGTTTTTTTGACTTCTTCAGCCGATAAAATTTTTAAATCTTCGTCCATGATTGCACTGCTATTATATAATAATATTTCATGAGAAATAAATTAATTGTCGGAATAATTACGGTTATCGCATTGGCTGGTGGAATTTTACTTTTCAGTAAAAACCGCCAAACTGTGCCTCAAGCTTCACCTACTCCGTCTCCCGTAAGCGCAGTAACAGCAATAAAGGTGAATGTTGTCACTCTTTCGGAAAGCGGATTCTCGCCGGCATCATTAACAATTAAGGCAGGAGAAAATGTTACTTGGGAAAATAAAAGTGGCGTACGGGCTACTGTGGACTCCAACCCCCATCCTGTTCATACCAGTTATCAACCACTTAACTTGGGTGAATTTTCAGATGGGCAAAGCGTTAACCTTACATTTGATACACCCGGCAACCTTACGGTCGAGGTTTCCTTTCTGTTCCAGAGGATGTCCGTCAGCGTCTAATTCATCTGTGAGCTCACGCTCACAGTTTTCTTGAACGCTGTCATAAACCGAATCCCTGATATTTAATCTCTTCCCCGAGATTGTTCTGATAAGAATAACTGGCTGTGTAGTATCTGTCGACGGAAAAGTGGTTTTCTGCACTATCGTTTCTAACCAGCTCAAAGAATAATACGGGACATGTGCCGTCGGTTCTGCATTCATATACGCGGACCCTGTATCCCCCGTTTATTGTTTCCACTGCCAATTTATAATTTGAATCTTCAACAAATTGCCATGACTGAAGGCCAAAAGACAAATTTTTCGTTCGTATACTTTCATACTTTGCCTTGGCTGAGCTAGTTTGGGCCGGAGTAAAGAAACTAAGCGCTCCTGCCGTGTTTTTTGCACCAATATACATTTCAAAACCTGCCAAGGTTTTTCTCATCGACATCTCCTCTTCTTCAAAAGACCTTACAACAGGTGTTGCGGTGGGTGTGGAAGTGGGTTTAACGGTAGGTATAGGAATGGAAATCTTTGATGTGGGAGTAGCATTTGGAGTACTGGTGGCAACAGGAGAAGGTGTTTGAATAGTCACCGGTAAAGAATTTCCCTCCATCATACCGAAATAATAAGCGCCTCCAATTCCTGCTAAAGCAAGAATTATAACTATCAAAATCGGCACGAAACCTTTTTGCCTCATAATTAAATTTACAATAAAGAAAATATTATTACAATCTCAGGAAAGTTTACTCCCCCAAAGCTTGGCTCTTTCCAGTTCACCCTCGGCCATAGGGCCTTCTTTGCCGCTCACTATAAACCCCTCAGGTGGAATAATCAGTTTTCCACCCTTACTTTCCAGGGTCTTTGCGATTTTTGGAGCAGCATAGTCGAATGTTCTAATAATCAGTTTTAAAAGAAAATTGGAATTTTTTTCTGAAAAGCGTGTATCAAAAGCGGCAACTTTGGTATTGGTCAATGTCCCCGTAGGAATACTTTCCAGGAATTCTTGCAAAGCAACTGTTGCCCTACCCCCTTGAGTCGGAGAGCCGATAATCAATAAACCAACCCCTTTTAAATCTTCCGGATCCGTTTCGCCTACCCGCAGAGCTTTTGCCGAAGGGATACTATTTGCAATTGCTTGGGCTATTTTTTCCGTATTACCAAACTGCGAATCATAAATAACAATGCTTAACATATAGAAATATTAGCAAACATTGCCAAGATTTTATACACGAATGAAGAAAATACTCACGGCCTCGTTATTTTAAAGTCAAGCCGAAAATTATTCCAATAACCAGCATTTCAAAAAGTCCCGTTAAAAACACATAAACCAGTGTCCCTAATGGCACCTTAAACATCATTAATTGGGAAAAAACGTGCATCAGAACACTAAAGAAAGATGTTATTAAGCCAAAAGTAATCCCTTTAACAAGCCCCGTCGAGCCCGGTAAGCTTTTATATAACAAAAGAAATAGTCCCGCCATTACAAAGCCATAAAATATATCTATTCCAAAACCCAGAATGATGTTTACAGAAGTTTTAGATATGGGCTTATAGACATCAAAAAGTTTCTGTGCGTACGGATTTGCATTAATAATCCCATCAAGTACACCTAAAAGTAGTCCGCCGAAGAGAGAAACCACAACATACCTCAACATATGCTTATCTATATTATATCAAGTTGCGAAAAGATTTTGCCGTAGTCAGGCATCTTTCAGATGTCTGACCTGTCGCGCCATCATTTCCAATACCTCGATAGGAACTAAACACAGAAACCACTGTCCGCTATGTTTGTGGTCCAAACACTTAGATCTCAAAACTCCGGGAGACAGAAGATCTTCTTGTTGCGCTAGAATGGAACCGATCGGATTAACTCGTAAAATTGATGGAGAACTCATGATTGTCCATTTGTGCCTAAATTGCAACAAAATTTCTTGCAATAGAATAGCGGGCGACGATAATTCTTATATCATAACTTGCTTATTGAAAAACCCAGAAAGCCTTACTAGAGAGATAATTACCCGACTAGCCGGTCAGAGCATAGAACTATTGACTCAAATAGATAGTGAGGAGGTTCTCGTAAGCCTTTATGGTTATGATTACAGGAGGTATCAAAAGTAATAACTTATTAATAGTTAAGGGGTTTGTCTACCGTGGACTTTTTCACACCCTTCAAAAAATAATTACTATCGACAAACTCCCGAACCGGATGAGGGAGATGGTGCAATTCCGGGGCCGGTTACTTTTATAAACTGCCAAGTATATGTACCGTTATCGTTAAGATTAAATACAAGCGGTCCATATGCCCCACTGCTCCTTGAAATAAGGTTGGGGCCTATTCCTGTAAATGAATACGGACTTTGTCCGCCTGTGGCAGCCACAAATGCTTGGATACCGTTTATGTCATCTCTCACGTTGGAAGCGTTCTGAGGATAGAATGCTTCAAAATTTCCATTCTGGTGCCCGGCAGTCAGAATGTCTGCGTGCGCAGCCAGCAATGCGTCTAGCCACGGACGAGTATCCAAATCTGCAGGATGACTGGACGTTGGGCTTGTAAAGTATGGTTCATGCCAATACGCGAATATGCATTTATTCGGATGGGCGGCCAGGTCAGCCTTAAGCCAGGCCGTAACACCGGCAACATCACATCCGTAGCGCGTAGCAGCGCTTGGGAGGCTTATAAAATGCCAGGCTCCCAGATCAAAACTGTACCCCTTAAAGGCGTCCTTCCCCCAATAGGAACTATAGCCAAGTTGGTCAGTGCAGCTTGCAACGTCGTGGGTTGGTCCCGCTGCCGGGTAAATCTTGGGATAAAGTCCACCTGGTTTCGGCCCGTATAATTTATCCGGATATGCAAGAATATCAGACAGTGTTCCGGTCCCCTGATCATAATCACCGGTCATGATAATTGCTTCGGGATTTAGTGTTTTAATTGAATTCGCAACATCCAGACTTGGCGAACCTGTTGTACGACTAATATCACCAATACTTATTATCAGATGATTACCGGCAGCGGGAGGAGTTGAAACCGGCGTGGCCGTAGGTGTAGTTGTGGTTGGTGTGGGCACAATGGTAGGTGTAGGTATCAGAGTTGTGGTTGGTGTGGGCACAATGGTAGGCGGTGGAGTTGCTCTGGTATAAGTGGTAACCCAAATTACGTAATCAATTCCATCAACCTTGCCGTTTAGGTTAAAGTCTCCGTTTGAAGATCCGCTTAAGCTTATGCCATAGTTTGCCAACCAAATTGCGTAATCATCTTCGTTTACAAGCCCGTCTCCATTGGCATCTCCTTTGGATGACGGGGATGGGCTGGGAGTAACAACAACAGAGCCATACTCATAAGCTCCTCTTTCCGGTGGATTTGCTACATTAGCCCCATCCAAATCCGTTGTAAAGCCAGCGGTCAGAGATTCACCTATTCCTGAATTTATTGCCGGACTTCCTTCCAAAAGATGAAAGTTGCCGGCACTTGGATTTACAAATTTCGGGTCAATTATCAAACTGGAAGACGATATAGGTAATTGATTAGTTACCGAACCTAACCAATAAATATTATTACTTTCGTCAAAAGCTGCGTTTGCGTAGCCTGTTTTCCATTTGGCTACAATAATATTATTTTTGAAAGTTAAAATATTAGTCCCGCAATCTGTGCAAACTACACCTTGCGCACTTGAACCAGTCAAATAAGCCGTGTTGTTATACGCTTTCGTTCTATAGACAGGGCCATACGACCCACCGCCACGCGTATTAAGGAAAAGTGAAGTTGTCAGGTCTGATTTAAAAAGATTATAGGCATAAATATTATCCGAGCTGCGAGAATTACCAAGCTCGGTAAAGGCGTCACTTTGGGATCCGGTATTGTGATGAATCGAGTTTCTTTGTCCACCGTATATTTCAATCACCGAACCGTCGCGTCCGTAATCGTAAGAACAAGCATCATTACCTGAGATAGTGTTATGAGAAATTTCATTATCATCTCCCCAGATTAAGACACCAAAGGCACCAGCGTCATTACCACTGGACGTGTCAAGCGGCGACATCATAATATTGTTCGTAAAAATATTGTGGTTTATCTTGTTGTTATGCGAACCTGACATTAAGTACACAGCTGCATACAAACCTGAGGCTTGAGAGTTTTTGAGTAGGTTGTTGGCAGCGCCATTTCCGAAAGAAAAGCCAACAATGTGGCCCACCGGATTATTGGCACATCCCGCGTCAACTGACGGAGCAACGCCGATAGCATTTAATCCATCAATAGTAATATTTGATCCGGTAATGTAAACGTTATTCTTGCCTGTAACATTATTACTTATCACGGGTAATGTACCTGTTCCATAAGTGCCAATGTAGGCTCCATTCTTATTTGGTCCCAAGGTAAGTGTTTGCCCTGTCCATGTGCACCCTTTTTTCAAAAGCAATTGATCACCGGCCAGAAGGTTAGCTCCGCTTGCTTTGGTCAAAGTTGCCCAGGCTGAAGTTTGAGATAAACCCGTATTGTTGTCATTACCTGAACAATCTACATAGTAAATTTGAGTGTTTTGGGCTTTAAGTACTAGCTGACCATAGGCTATGGTTAAAGCTGACAGAGTGACAAATAGAGTAATGAATAACTTTTTCACCTTCTTCATTATTATTCTTCATGGGGTTTGTGTCAACGTAATAAATATTAGCCAACTGAATATCTACAAAGAATAGCTCTTCTGAAGTTTTTTGCTATTTTTGATCGTACATCCTATCTGCCTGCTCTGGGGTTATTGTTTTCTTTCTTTGGTATAAAGCCAATATGAATAAACCGATGTTCCCAATGTGACTAATAATACGCCTGCAACGAAAAGCACTAAAGATACATTAGCGGGTAGATGCGGAGCAATAATGATGATCAGGCCAAATATCACGAATGCCCATCCTCCAAATCTGTGAGTTTTGTTCCAGACATTCTCCGACATTAGTGTCCACGGAGTTCTGATACCCATAAACCAGTTGTTTTTAATCTTGCCCATATAGTTTCCCAAAACTATCATCAGTGTTCCGATAATGGCCGCCACAAATGTTCCTATTTGGACGGTACCGCCCATGTTTGAAATTCCCGCTGCTATAGATACCGCAAAAAGCACCCCCATTATAGAAAGCCTGAATATGTGGAAATATTTTTGAAATTCAGCATAGCGGTCTTTTTTAGGATCGACCACGGGGAATAGCCAAAAGAGTCCATACATCAGAACCAGCATCAAAGGAATTCCAAATGCTCCCACGAAACGGCTGCTGAATCCGTCGGGCTGCCCCTGAAAGTTCCAGTGTGTTGTCACAACCTCCGGAAAACGGGAATAGAAGAATATGCCGGAAATAATCGAGGCTACCACTAAAAGAATCGGCAATATTTCGGTTTTTACGGATATTTTCATCGGGTATTTCATTTTATTTTTTCACTTTCAAAAGTTTTACAATCTGTTCGCTAATTTCATCCAAAATACTTAAGTTCAGGGAGTAAATTATCCTTTGACCGTCTCTCCTCCCCGAAACCAGATCTGCCCTCTTTAATATATCAAGGTGATGCGACAATGTTGCCATGGTAATGTCCAAGTTTCCCAATATCTCTGTAACAGACATCTCGCTCTTTTTTAAGAGTTTGAGAATTTTCTGCCTGTTAGGATCCGAAAGAGCGGAAAATGTATTTGATAATATTAACATTCATTTAGATATTTCGATATACGTCTAATTATACACCGGCTTGGATTTTTGTCAAGTTTTCTACCTGGCAATTACCCCTTATTCTTCGAAGGTGTAAACGTTTGTAAATTGATCCAAATAACCGGAAGATTTTGTATCAGGATCAACATCAATTGTCATTATGGATATTTGAGCGTCCGGCTTTAGTCTTTTTATTTCTTCAATCATAACTCTGGAGGTAAAAGTTTCCATAACGGCATCGTCCACCAAAAGGACATGATTACCGGACAGCTCAAGACTCTCCGACATCATTCCCCCGGTGGGCTCGGTTCCTTCTCGGGAAAAAACCATATGATCTACGGGGACTTGATAACTGTAAAGTTTATCTAACTCAAGCGCTAAATACTCGCCTATGATGCATCCGGATACTGCCGCCGTTACAATATGCGACACCCCGTCGTTTTTTGCACACTCGGCTACATCGCCAAACTGTCCGATAACCCTGCGCATTTCCCAAAAGCCACTGTTTTTATATCTCTGTTGCTCCTTTGCCAGGACAACATCCTCATCTGTTATACCTAAAATTCGGTTCAAAGAATAAAGAGCAGAGTGGAAACGGCTGAGCGCATCTGAAGATATGCTCGTATTGTTCTTAATATCAAGAGCAAATTCTTGTGTGTATTTTTTTATAATATCAA
>Ga0075772_106_pt1 | contig 37670 bp, 42 predicted proteins | sample RifGroC1_FD_67865 | JGI IMG/M metagenome (GOLD analysis project Ga0075772, IMG submission 67865) | Microgenomates bacterium GW2011_GWC1_41_20 | reverse complement strand
CAAAAAAGGTTTGAAGACCAAATGAAAAAGGCAATGCTTCGTGAGAAGAAAAGAACAATTGAGCAGGAACTTGGAGAGATTGATGAAGATGGGGAAATGACAAATGAGGAGTTTAAAGAGTACAAAACAAAAATTAAAAATGCAGGGATGCCGATGGATGTTAAAGACAGAGCGGAAAAGGAACTTAAACGCTTAAGCGAAATGTCTCCCAATAATCCCGAGGGAGCCATTTTGGAATTTTTGGCTGTTATGAAACTCAAAAAGGAAGCAAAACGTTCCGGACAAAAGAAAGGGGTCGACGGGAAAAGCAGTGTACACCCGACAATTCTTTGCTTTATAGGGCCTCCAGGTGTCGGAAAAACCTCCATAGGCAGGTCAATTGCCAAAGCATTGAACCGTAAATTCGTCAGAGTATCTTTGGGAGGTATCAGAGACGAGGCTGAAATTAGAGGTCACAGAAGAACCTATGTCGGTGCAATGCCCGGTAGGATTATCCAGGGAATGAAAAGCGCAGGGACAAAAAACCCTGTTTTTATGCTCGATGAAATTGACAAAATAGGAGTGGACTTTAGAGGGGATCCTTCAAGTGCACTTCTTGAAGCACTAGACCCGGAGCAAAATAAAGAATTTTCAGACCACTACCTGGAGGTTCCGTTTGACCTTTCGGAGGTAATGTTTATTTGTACAGGTAATGTTCTGGACACAATACCGGCACCTTTGAGGGACAGAATGGAAGTAATAACTTTCCCGGGTTATACCGAGGATGAGAAATTCCAAATTGCCAAGAAATTCCTTTGGCCGAAACAGATTGAGGTACAAGGTTTAATCAAAAAAGGTACCCAGATTTCCGACTCTGGAATTAAAGAGGTTGTCGGCAGTTATACAAGGGAGGCAGGAGTAAGAAACTTGGAAAGAAACCTGGCAAGTATTTGCCGTAAAGTTGCCAGACTGGTTGCCGAAGGAAAGAAATATCCACGAAAAATCGAGGCTACGGATGTCAGAAAACTTTTGGGGAGTCAAAGATTCACATCTCAAATAGCCGAGAAAAGAGATGAGATCGGAATGAGTACCGGGCTTTCGGTGACACCGTTCGGTGGCGAGATTCTTTTTATTGAGGTTTCCCTGATGCCGGGCAAAGGAAGATTGACTCTTACAGGACAGCTGGGTGATGTTATGAAAGAATCTGCAAAAGCAGCATTTACCTGGACCAGATCGCATTATCACGAACTGGGACTAAGAGCCGATTTCGCCGAGGGAATTGATGTTCATATACACGTACCTGAAGGTGCGGTACAAAAAGACGGTCCTTCAGCGGGTGTTGCCATTACCACTGCTTTGGTTTCTGCACTGACAGGCATTCCGGTTAAACGCCGTGTAGGTATGACCGGTGAGGTAACCCTGAGGGGTAGGGTTTTGGAAATTGGCGGACTGAAAGAGAAGTCGATTGCCGGTCACAGAGCGGGACTTACTACAATAGTAGTTCCAAAAGACAATAAGAAAGACATGGAAGAAATACCGACTACCGTTAAAAAAGACATAGAGTTTGTTTTTGCAGAAACCGTGGAAGATGTATTGAAAAAGGCCCTCATCTCGTGGCCGTCTAAATCCAAGATTGACGATAAATATTCTCCGATTTCAGCTTCACTTGCAGCAAGTTAACCTTTCTATATAGTAGGGTATGCCCATCATTCGGAAATTGGCCTTCTTCATGATAAAATACGCATGTATTCAGTAAGGCCTGCCAAGTTCTCTTGGCCCCATCGTCTAGTGGTCTAGGACACCAGGTTCTCATCCTGGTAACTTGGGTTCGAGTCCCAATGGGGTCACTCACTTCGTTCGTTTCTCCCTGGATCCTCGATAGTGCAAATCAAAGTAAGGAGCTATGCACACGAGTCCCAATGGGGTCACTTAGTTTGATTCTTAATAAATCTTACACGAACTGAAGCTAGATGTGTTTCAATCTCTTTGATTATCTTACGTTTATTTTTTCGTTTTGTTTAAACATTAATTTTTTCTAAAAGATCCGAAATTTCTTTCTCAAAAATTTCTTTTGGCCTAAAACCTATGAATTCATGGACGATTTTACCGTTCTTAAAGACTTTCATATTCGGTATGCTTTGAATCTGAAACATCGCTGCCAAACTTTGGTTTTGCGCCTCCTCCGTGTTTAATTTTGAGATTTTGAATTTACCATCAAATTTATCGGCCATGTCCTCGAGTACCGGCGCCATCATTCGGCACGGCGTGCACCAAGGTGCCCAAAAATCAACCAAAGTGGGGGTGTCTGATTTTATAACCTCATTCTCAAAATTTTCCGGCGACAAATCAATTGGTTTTGACATAGCTTTTTATATTAATTAATAAATCTTTATCCTCTTTTTTCAAGGATTTCATACAGGTATTAAACTGTTCTTCGATAACGGTATCCATCACACTTCCGACGGCTGATTTGATTGCCTTTAACTGGGTTAATACTTGGAGACAGTCAGTTTGCCTATCCACCATTTTTTTAACTCCTTCAATCTGACCGGTAATATTGTTGAGGCGGGCTGCAATTGATTTCATGAAGATAATATAACATACACCCCCTGGGGGTGTCAATACACCAGCCCGGATTGAACCAGGCCGGTGTATTAATCAATTTTTATTGGGCAAACAATCTAAAAAACCAGCCAAATAGACTTCTGGTTTGTATTTCTGCCACAATTTTATCCTGCAAGGCTACGTTTTCCTGAATCAAAGCCTGTATAGTTGCTTTAACCGCCGCGATATCGCTTTGATTGGTAAGCTGAGTCGCGAGCGCGGTTAGCTCTTGAATTCTCAGCTGATTCTCAACAATTTGCTGTTGGAGGCTTTTAACTGCCTCGAAATCCGTACCCGTTAAAAATCTCGCCAACTTTCCTTTTGTTTCAAGTTTATCTAATTGCGCTTGAATCTGGGTTTGGGCTTGATTTTGTGCCTGAGCGATCTGTCTAACTTGTTGGCCAATTCCGCCGGTTGTTCTCACTTGTAGTAGAGTCTGAACCTGCTTGGCAACTTCGCTCATGTGCTCGGCGCTTAAACCAGCGCTTTGCGAACCGATCCCTTGTCCGTCCCCGAGGTTTTCCTCTTCCTGGGTATTTACCTGTAATTGTGAGTCCTCTCCTGCGTTTTGGGTTTTAACCTGATTTTTATTCTGAACGCCTGTCGGAGAAGGAGACGCATTTAGTAACTGTTGGGTTCCTTGTCCCGTTTGGGCTCCTACACCACTACTGGCAGCGTAAACAGTGGAGGCCAAACCAAAAACAGCCAACACCGGGATTATATATAATAATTTCTTCAATTTATATTCACCCCCTTTATTGTTACCATATTCACTTTATAAATCATCACCTTCTATTATATCCGTTGCCCTTACCGTTTTGTAAACCGCCTTTTCCCTGATTTTCTATTCTTTGGTAAAAACCCTTCATTAAGCCACCTCTTGACCAGATATCGTTTAACCCTAAGCCGTCAATAACAAATCCAGCGATAGCTACTGTTGCGATAAACCCGATGATCATAAGAAGAAAATTTTTCTTGTACGAAAAATCGTATTTCCTAAGTAGCAGTATTCCGATCCCAATCCCCAGAATTGCTAAAATCGGGATCCAGAAAGGAAAACTCTCAAACATTATCGCGAGCCTTCCATAACCCGGCCCCTGCTTTTTGATAAGAAATATAGTCAGATTAATCAGAAACGCTACCGCAACTGCCGCAGCAATTGTTCCTAAAAGCATAAAGACAGAGCCGGCTACGAAATACCACCTTGGCTTCATGGCAATCTCGCCGGAGGTGACTCTCGACATGACTTCTTTTTCAATATCTATTTTATTTGTTGACATATCTTTTTCATTATAACTTTTGCACGGTTTATCCTTGTTCCGACCGTGCCTACCGGAATTCTTAAAATGTCGCTTATTTCCTCATAGGATTTTTCCTCCAAAAAATAAAGCGACAAGGCCTCCCTATAAATAACCGACATTTTACTTAGGCAGTTATGGGCACGGCCTGCCAGTTCCTTTTTCACAAACCCGTCTTCAATATTTATCCCGCTGTCAAAATCAATATCCCCATATAAAGAAACCTGTTTTTTCTCCCTATGAATTAAGTTTATGGCCTCATTGTGAACAATTCGATATATATAACTGCTGAATTTTTTTTTGGTATCAAAACCGTTTAAGTTTATATAAGTCTTTATAAATGACTCCTGGACAACATCGGAAGCCATATGTTTATCCCCGACTAAATAACTGGCATATCTCATAAGCTTATCCTGATAACGCTTTATTATATGAATATACAGTTCTTTGTCTTTTTTCCGAATTGCCTCTACTATCTTTTCGTCTGATAATTTTTGTATATCTTTCATTATTTTCTATTTTAGTATAAATCCTGTACATATTTTTTCTTCGATCCATTACCAAAACCCCACTTTTGTTAGTGAGGTCTGGTAATAAATCCTTGGCTTTTAACGATTAACGTTTCTGCCGTAGCCCATTCCCTGACCCTGACCGGAACCGTTTTGTAGTCCCAATCCAAGTTCAGTTCTTATTGCATTTGCCTCTGCAGTTTTTCCGTCAATCATCAGTTGATGCATTTCGGCAAACTTCGCAAAGTTGCTCTCGTTGACTACCTGGGTAACTCTACCCCTGCCTTGCATCTGCTGCTTCCATGCATTGTAGTCTTTGTTTTCAAATGCGCTGGTCACTATCTCATGCCTTTCGGCTGTGTAGTTCGGACCGGTAACACTCGGGTCGCCTCTATAGGCAAACGCACTTGAGGAGGTAGCAAATAATGCTCCTATTCCTAGTGCAACTACTGATAAAGCTAAAATTGTTTTGTTCATATTCTTTTCACCCCCTTTCATCTATCTACTAGTTATACAAAGGGAGGGGTGTTTTTCTTTCAAATAAATTAAATTACCCACAGAGGTAAACTGTATCCATAAGGTGAGAGTAAAGCATGTTCCATTCTGAGACTATCAGGCTCACTCGTAGTGCTCGTTTCTCCCCGGATCCTCGATGGTGCAAATCAAAGTATGAAGCTATACACACGAGTCCCAATGGGGGTCACAAGTTGGTTTTTGCTCATCATCAATATTTCTAAAATATTGATATAGTAGTATTAATATTGAGCCAAATCGAAATATTGACATAGCGACTAAAGGTATATAGAATATCCCTCGTTGGCCTAAAAAAGGGATCCCTCCTTACCAAAGAGGGATATTTTTTTTCCAAAGTATAAACATATGAAAAACGTTGTTAAATTAACCCAGGACGGATTGAATGCCTTAAAGGCAGAACTCTGCGAGCTTCGTGATGTCAAAAGACCGAGGCTGGTAGATCGTCTTGCCAATGCCCGTTCGCAGGGAGACCTGAGTGAAAATAGTGATTATCAAAGTGCCAAAGAAGAACTCGAATTCTTGGATGGCCGAATTGACGAACTTGAAGAAGTTATCAAAAAAGCAGATGTGTCGTCTGCCGGAAAAACGGATGGTGTTGATTTGGGAACAAAAGTTACAGTAAAGGTAAACGGTAATAAAACCATTTTTAATATAGTCGGAGAATGGGAAGCAGACCCTGTGAATAAAAAGATTTCCCACGAGTCTCCTTTAGGAAAGGCTTTGTTTGGAAAGAAGATCGGTGACTCCGTTGAGGTAGAGGCTCCGGCAGGGAAGATTGAATACGAGATTGTCGCAATCGAGTAAAAGTCGTTGCGCTTGAGAAAGGCCACAGTTACGAGGTAAGTAAAGCTTGGCCATTCGTTCGACAAATGGTAAACTAAGGCATGGCCCAGCAAAACCTAGAAACACTACGCCAAACAAGAATAGACAAACTTCACGAACTGGAAAAGTTGGGAATTAATCCCTACCCTTCAAAAATTTCATTAACTGGAAAACTCATAAAGATTTCTTCAGTCAGAGACTCTTTAGGAAAAGATATTCTGACAGCAGGGAGAATCTGGTCCATCCGTAAACATGGGGCGGTATCTTTTATGGATCTGAAAGACGATACGGGTACAGTGCAGCTACTTTTCCAGGAGAAAGCGTTACCCGAAAAGTTTTCTATCTTAGGGCTTTTTGATATGGGCGATTTTTTGGCCGTAAAGGGAAAAGTGATTAAGACACAATCGGGTGAAATTACCGTGGATGTATCGGAGTTCGAAATTCTTACAAAATCAATTCGTCCTTTTCCTTCCACTTGGTTTGGTTTGAAAGACGAAGAAGAAAGATACAGACAGCGCTATCTCGACTTGTTACTGAACGATGATGTTAAGGAAGTTTTTAAGAAGAAGGCGATATTTTGGCAAAGTATGCGCGAATTTTTAGTAGATAAAGGGTTTTTGGAAGTTGAAACTCCGGTTTTGGAAAACACCGCAGGGGGCGCCGATGCCAATCCTTTTATTACTCACCATAATGCGCTTGATATAGATCTTTATTTAAGGATTTCCATGGGTGAGCTTTGGCAAAAAAGGCTCATGGTGGCCGGATTCGGAAAAACATTTGAAATCGGCCGACAATTCAGAAACGAAGGAATTGATCGGGAGCACCTTCAGGATTACACGCAAATGGAGTTTTATTGGGGATACGCCAATTATGAGGACTCTATGAAGTTGGTTGAGGAAATGTATAAATATGTGGTTGCAAAAGCATTTGGGACGCTAAAATTTAAAATAGGTAAACACAATCTTAATCTTGGGGAAGATTGGAAAACCATAGACTATCGAAAGACCCTGATTGAGCATACAGGAATAGATATATCAAAAGCCTCCGAAGATGATATCAAAAAAGAATTAAATAAACGCCGTGAAGATTATAAGAAATCCGACAAAAAAGGACGCCTGATAGATTCTTTATGGAAGAGTGTCAGAAGAAATATTACCGGTCCTGCATTTTTAACCGGACATCCTGTTGAGGTTTCACCACTCGCAAAGAGAATTGAGAACGATCCCTCATACGTAGAAAGGTATCAGGTGATTATTGCCGGTAGTGAGGTGGGGAATGGTTATTCTGAGTTAAATGATCCCATTGATCAGGCGAAACGTTTTAGTGAGCAGGAAAAAATGCGTGAGAAAGGGGATCTGGATGCCCAAATGGAAGACAATGATTTTGTAAGGGCTTTGGAATACGGAATGCCCCCGACTTCAGGGTTTGGCGTCTCCGAGCGTTTATTTGCAATTCTGGCTGGTAAATCTATCAGAGAAACGGTATTATTTCCGTTATTACGACCGGAGGGAGGTGAATAATTTATGAAAGATAATTTAATAACCGATTTACTTTTGAGTTTGTCATTTTCGTTTTTTGGCTTACTTTTAGTTTTCGGACTTGGATTTGTTTTTCCTGAAATAAATCCCTACACAGCTATTAAATGGATAGTTATAGTTTGTGCAGTAGTGTTTTTCTATTCCTTTGTCAGTTTTATTTTTGTAAAAACAAAAGAAATAAAAGACTGGAGAAAGGGAGCGAAAAAATCAGTAGAAGTTAAAAAAGTTTCAAAAGCTAAAAAAACTTCTAAAAAGTAAAACAGTATTCAGTTAGGTTAGTAAAAGAAGCATCCTGCCCATAATGCTTCTTGTTCTTGTATTAAGGATATGAACAAAAAAGAAGCTATCGATTTACTGCATAGTAAAGTTAAAAACTTGAATTTAAGAAAACACTGTTACGCCGTTGCGGCAGTGATGAAATCCTTGGCTAATCATTTTGGTGAAGACGAAGAGTTGTGGGAGACGGTAGGACTTCTTCACGACGCGGACTACGAAGAGACAAAATCGGATCCCCAAAAGCACACAATACTTCTGACCGAGTGGCTTAAAGAAAAAGGTGAGGTTAGTCCCGAAATACTTTCGGCGATTTTATCGCACAACTATGCCCATACCGGTCAAAACCCACCAAAAAACAACCTTGAGTGGTCTTTGTATTGTTGCGATGAGTTAACAGGGTTTATTGTTGCAGTGACTTTAGTGAGACCGGAGAAGGACATTTCCAAAGTAAGCGTTGAAAATATTCTGAGTAAATGGAATTCAAAAAGTTTTGCAGCCGGGGTTAAGCGCGAGCAAATTGAAATGTGTAAAGAAAAGCTGGGAATAAAACTTTCCGAATTTGTAGAAATTGCACTTAGGGCAATGCAAGAAATTCATGAGGATTTAGGATTATGACGAAATACTTTTGCCCCATTCCAGAATGTTGATATAATTAGACAATGCTAGACATTAACTTCATCCGCGAACATAAAGATTTGGTTAAAAAAGGAGTTGAAAGTAAAGGATTTGATATTACTTTAATAGATAAAGTACTTGATCTTGATGAAAAAAGAAGAAAATTGCTTCTGGAAGTTGAAGGACTTCGTGCAAGACGCAACCGAATTGCTGAAGAAAAAAAACCTTCAGATGAAGGTAAGAAGATCAAAGAAGAACTAAAAGATAAAGAACCCAAATTGGAGGAGATTCAGGAAGAATATAAAGAGATCTTGTTTAGAATTCCCAATCTTCCCTCCAAAAAATCCCCGGTTGGCAGGAGTGATAAAGAAAACGCTGAAATAAGGACTTGGGGAGAACCAAAGAAGTTTAGTTTTAAAGCAAAAGATCACTTGGAAATCGGTAAGAACTTAAAAATTTTGGATTTTGAGACAGGGGCAAAAGTAACAGGGTCTCAATTCTTTTTTCTATATGGCGACGGGGTCCTTTTGGAATTGGCTTTAACTAATTTTGTTTTGGATAAACTTGCAAAAAAAGGATATTTACCGGTCATGACTCCGGATTTGGCCAAAAGCAGATACTATCTTGGTACGGGTTACTCTCCGAAAGGACAGGAGGCACAGACTTATACTATTGATGGTACGGACCTGGGACTTATTGCTACTGCAGAAGTAACCCTGGCAGGTGCACACTCAGACGAAATTATTCCGGAGGAAAAACTCCCCTTGAAATATGTGGGGTATTCTCACTGCTTCAGGCAGGAAGCCGGTGCTTATGGCAATCTCGAGGAGGAAATTTTCCAAGATCTGGAGATTCCTTATAGAGTTGTCGAAATGTGTACGGGGGATTTGGGTGCAATGGCCGCAAGAAAGTTTGATATTGAAGTATGGATGCCGGGAAGACAGGACTACGGGGAAGTGACTTCCACCTCCAACGTAACCGATTACCAGGCAAGGAATTTAAATATTAGATTTAGAAATGATGCAGGGGAAACAGAATATGTGCATATGTTAAATGGCACGGCGGTTGTGATGTCGAGAGTCCCCGTCGCAATTTTGGAAAATTATCAGCAGGAAGACGGAAGTGTGAAAATCCCCGAAGTTCTTCAAAAATGGATGGGGAAGGAAAAAATCAGCGCAAGGTAATTTTCCTTACGTCTTTTTCTATCATTTTTTGTTCTTCGTTAAATAAAAAATCGGCTTCTATATTAATTCCTTTAAGGACGTCCGGCAGCCAGTGAATATCGTCATCCCACATTTTGTCATATGGGATTTCATTGATATCAAACCACTTCGGTGACATTTCCTCAGACTCTTTGGGTGTGCCATTCCAACTGTCAGACAGATAAACAACTACTTGCTGATTCCAATCAGGTTTGTCAGAAAAATAGAAATTTAATGTAGCCACTTTGTTTATCGAGAGAAGATTTATCCCAATTTCTTCATTTGCCTCTCTTTTTGCAGCATTCTCAACTGATTCCCCGTCAGTTATTTTTCCTCCTACTCCGTTCCATAAATTTACTCCAAATCCCCGCCTTTTCATTGCTAAAAGAATTTGATTTTCTTTAACAAGGAAAACTAAAGTTGCTTGTCGCAGGGGGTTTAGAGCTTTTCCTTTCGCTTCAAGAATCTCACTTTTCATATTTGTAATATTTCTTTCCTATTAGTTTTTCCGGCAGATAGCTTTCAATGTCGTATTTTTGATAGCCTTCACCATAGCCCACATCTTTCATCAGTTTTGTCACAGGGTTTCTGATTTTAAGGGGAACGGGAAGGTTTCCATATTTATTAACATCAGACAAAGCTTGCATATAGGCATTGTAAGCGGAGCGGTCTTTTTTGGCTGTTGCCAGATAAACAACTCCTGCGGCCAGGTTTTCCTGGCATTCCGGATAGCCAATAGTGTTACATGCCTGAAAAACCGCATTGGCAACTACTAATGCGGTGGGGGAAGAGACATCTTCACTTGCAAATACAACCATTCGTCTGGCGATGTATAAAGGGTCTTGGCCTGCCGCAACCATTCTGGCTAGGTAATATAATGCGGAATCCACGTCACTAGCCCGCATGGATTTGATAAAGGCGGATATTATGTTATAAAAATCCTCGCCCCGTTTGTCAAAAGTATACTGACGGCGTTGCAGTGCTGTTTCAAGATCGGGGACTTTAATGGTTTGGGATACAGCAAGGCTAGCCGCAATTTCCAGAACATTAAGCATTACCCGGGCATCGCCGTTTGAGGCTCCCAATAGAAATTCCTCAGCCTTAATATTTAATTTTTTCTTAAGGTGCTTTAAGGCCTTACCCAAAATTTTAAGCAGATCTTTCTCGGAAAGTTGGTTAAGAATTAAGACGCGGCATCTGGAGAGAAGCGGACCTATTACCTCGAAAGACGGGTTTTCGGTTGTAGCACCAATTAGAATTATGTCACCATGTTCCACATGGGGCAGAAGCTTATCCTGTTGGGCTTTGTTAAACCGGTGAATTTCGTCCAAAAAAATAATCGGAGCGTTAATAAGTTTCAGTTGCTTTTGGTCATTTATCAGAGACTCGATATCCTTTACCTTAGCGTTAACCGCTGAAAATTCAAAAAACTCGCGTTTTAAAGATCCTGCAATAATACGTGCCAAAGTTGTCTTACCGGTTCCTGGAGGTCCCCAAAAGATAAGCGAGGGAAAAAAACTTTCCTTGGCAGAATTTTCAAGAAGTATTTTTACAATTCCGCCCTTTCCTACCAAATTTTCCTGACCCACAAATTCTTTCAAAGTTTTGGGTCTTAAAAGTTCCGGTAACGGTACGTTTGCCATGAGTAATTTATATCACCAAACAAAATCCGAAACAAGTATAATAAACTATGCTTGGAACGAAAGTTATCGAGGAAAAAAAATCAGAATTTAACGGCAACTTGAAAGTCATGAGTACTTTGGGTATGGGAACTTATATCCAATCAGACGGCCTGACCCAATCCGGCGGGATTGTTGAAACAATTTGGAAACAAACCTTGCGTCGCATTAATCATCAACCATCAACGATTAACCATTGTCTGATTCTTGGCTTGGGAGGCGGAACGGTGGCAAAACTTGTTAGAAAGAAATGGCCGGAAGCAAAAATTACGGGAGTAGATATAGACCCGATAATGGTAGAGCTTGGTGAAAAATATCTGGGACTTAGAGAGTTTGATGTTGATACAAAAATCGGAGATGCTTTTGACTATCTTATAAAGTATCAATCATCAGCCATTAATCATTTTGATTTGATAATTGCTGACCTCTATAACGGTGATAAATACCCCGAGAAATTTGAAACTTCGGCTTTTTTAAGCAAGATTAACACTTTTGTTTCGGACGGCGGAATGGTTATTTTCAACCGACTTTATTTCGGAGATAATAGGCCAAAAGCAGTGAAATTTGGGAGAAAACTTGAAAATTTTTTCAAGAAAGCGGACTGGGTTTATCCGGAGGCAAATTTAATGTTTTTGTGCCATAAATAGATTTAGAATTATGCAGATAATAATATTTGCTTTAATAATTATTGCCGAATTTTTAACTACCCCAAAGGTTCTTCTTTTCTACGATCAGATAGAATACTTAAAAATCGTCAGTACACATTCTTTTTTACAGGTTTTTACTTTGGGACATTTTCCTATTCATCCGATTTTTCTTTCGACTTTCTGGATGACATCGCGCATAGTGGTTCCCAATTATACGGCGTTTATCTTTGGGGTAATCTCAGCAATTTTAATGTTCAAAATATGCGCGAAAATTTTCAGTAAGGAAAAATATTTTTGGATTCCGGCTTTGCTATTTCTGCTTTTTCCGGGAGTGTGGCTTATTAATACAAATTTGATGATTCAGTCGGTACTTTTAACTTTTTATCTTTTTGCAATATATTTTTTTATCAAAAGAAAAGCGTTTGCCTTTTTGCTTACTCTGTTTTTAATGATGGGGGTACATGTAGATGCCCTATATTGGATTCCGACTATCTTTCTTATACCGATACTTCTCAAAAAGGAATTAAAAATTGATAAAAAGATTACCATCCGATTTGCAAAGCTTGCGTTTTTATCGGTTGCATTATCGGTTCTTTTTTACGCATTTATATATGTATTTATAAGAAAGGATTTCGGTGGGTCTACGGAACAGATTTTTGCTTACAGTTCTTTTGGTTTTTTGAGAATTATCAGGAACATTTGGGTCGCTTTTATTAACAGTTTTGGAAGTGTTACACCATTTATTTTGCTATTCCTTTTAATTAAAAACGTGCGGTCAAAAATAGAATGGGTGGCATGGTTTGTTTTTGCTCTTCTGATGTCCGTAGGCGGGGCTTATTGGGAGGGGGATCTTATGATGAGGAGAATTGTTTTTGCCGGTGTTATATTATCAATAGCCTTATACAAATATTTAAAGGAAAAGTCCGTATTTTTGATACTATTTCTATTACCGATAGTAGGACTCAACGCTCTCTTATACTATAAAAACTCACCGGATATGCCGCTTATTGTCATGCAGAAAAGTATAGATAAACTTCCCAAAGGTCAAGTGCTTCTGGCATCCCATTATTACTATCCGTTTATAAAATATGATGGAAAAATTTTATGGTTTGAGTCCGGGGATATAAATCAGATTGACGGCCTTTTAAATGATGGAAAAAGAATTTTTATTACCAGGGAATCAATCGCCGCGCCATACCTGTTGGTGGTTGGTAATAATTACCATATTACCTCACTAAGTAAAGTCGGAAACTCCGAAAGCAGGGTCCTTTTTGATAAATATATGTTCGACCTATATGGTGATTCGTTGGAAATTAAACGGATGGGCGACGGGAAGATTTCGGAATCTGCGGGAGAGCCGGTAGTGTTTTATGGAAAAACTTTTTTGCAAAGACTTTCAAGAATGAGGATTAATTATGGAGATGGCGGGGTGTGGATATGGTCAATTGTCTCAGGACACAAAGACGCGGTTTATTGGACATATAAAGACGCCAGGGGTGCTTGGGTTTGGCCTGAAATAAGTATACAATGATACACGTATGTTAAAGATTTTTTCCAAATTATTGGACGTTAATGCAAGAGAAGTAGAAAGGATCAGTAAGGTTGTTGAGCAAATAAATTCATTTGAAGCAAAAGTTAAAAAGCTAAAAGATAAAGATTTTGCCGCAAAAACAGAAGAGTTTAAAAAAAGACTCGAAAAAGGAGAGACTCTGGAAAATCTTTTACCGGAAGCGTACGCAGTGGTTCGTGAAGCCTCCTACCGTGTTTTGGGAAAGAGGCACTATGATGTTCAGCTTATAGCTGCGGTCGCATTATTCGAAGGAAAAGTTGCCGAGCAAAAAACCGGTGAGGGTAAAACTCTTTCTGCTGTTCCGGCACTTTATTTACATGCCCTTACAGGGCGCGGTGCTCATCTGGTGACGGTAAATGATTATCTGGCAAGACGTGATGCCGGATGGAATGCCCCAATTTTTCATCTTCTTGGAATGAGTGTGGGTTCTATAGTTCAGGAAACAAAATCATATATTTATGATCCGGATTTTACCGATTCCAGCCATGGTGATGAAAGACTTGCCCACCTTAAAGTTTCGGAAAGAAGAGACGCTTACGCCTGTGATATTTTGTACGGTACAAATAACGAATTTGGATTCGATTACCTGAGGGATAACATGGTCAACTCCCTTCCGGAAATGGTTCAGAGGGGACATTATTTTGCAATCGTGGACGAGGTTGATTCGATTTTAATCGACGAAGCCCGAACACCTTTAATAATTTCGGCGCCCGATACCGAACCGACACAAAAATACTACAAGTTTGCGGAGATGGTTGATAAGTTAAATCCCGATACGGATTACAAAATCGACGAAAAATCCAAAAGTGCAAGCTTGACCGAAATGGGAATTACCCGGGTAGAAAAAATTCTGGGGGTCGATAATCTTTATGAAAAAGATTTTGAGGCCATTCACCATATTGAAAATGCACTTCGCGCAAGAACTTTGTATTTAAAAGACAAAGACTATGTCATTAAAGAAGATCAGGTCGTAATTGTCGACGAATTTACAGGCAGACTGATGGTGGGCAGGCGTTGGAGTGATGGGCTTCATCAGGCGGTTGAGGCAAAAGAAAGTGTTCCTATTCAGCAGGAAAGTAAAACCCTGGCAACAATTTCCTTCCAAAATTATTTCAGAATGTATGAACACCTAAGCGGTATGACAGGAACTGCCGCAACAGAAGCAGAAGAGTTTAGAAAAATTTACAAACTGGACGTTATTGTTATCCCGACACATAGGCCGATGGTAAGAAAAGATTTGCCCGATGTTATCTATAAAACATTGCGTGGTAAATATGGCGCAATTGTTGATGAAATCGGAGAATGTTATAAAAAAGGGCAGCCAGTGCTGGTGGGCACCACGTCAATTGAAAAAAACGAAATTATTTCGGAATATCTTAAAAGGAAGAAAATTACCCACAATGTTTTAAACGCCAAAAATCACGAAAAGGAGGCAGAAATCATAGCCGAAGCAGGAAAACCCAGCGCGGTTACTGTTGCCACCAACATGGCGGGTCGTGGTGTTGACATCGTTCTTGGCGGAGCGCTTCCCGACAGGATTCCGGGAAAAAACGAGGATGAATATAGGTCATCATCTGCTTATAAGGAATGGGAAAAAATACACGAAAAAGTTATTAACGCCGGAGGACTTCACATAATAGGTACGGAGCGCCACGAGGCAAGACGAGTAGACAATCAGCTTAGAGGAAGATCCGGCCGTCAGGGAGACTCCGGAAGTTCACGCTTTTATCTGTCAATGGAAGACGATTTGATGAGAATTTTTGGTGGAGAACAAATTGGCGGAATTATGGACAGGCTAAGTCTTCCCGAAAATCAACCGATTGAAAATTCGTTGATTAGCCGTGCAATTGAGCAAGCACAGGTAAAAGTTGAAGGATTTCACTTTGATGTCAGAAAACGTCTGGTTGAGTTTGATGATGTTGCAAATCAGCAAAGGGAAATTATCTATAAACTCAGGCGTAAAATTTTAGAATCGAAAGATGTTAAAGAAGAAGTTCAGAATAAGGTAAAGGATCAAATTGAGAAAATCTCCGAAATAGAAAGCTTGGAAGTTGACGGAAAAGTTGACGCGGAAAGGATTGCCATAAGCCTTGCCGAAATAATTCCCTTTGATGACGCTTCGTTAAAAAGAATTACTTCTCAGATTTCAAATCTGGAGTCGCAGGAAAAAATAAAAGATTTTCTTAATTCGATTTTTGCCGACATTTATGAAAAAAGAGAAAAGGATTTAACCTCAACCGTTATGCGCGAAGTTGAGAAATTCGCATATTTAGGTTCAATAGACCACCTTTGGATGGATCATATTGATCACATTGACGACCTCCGGGAAGGCGTTACCTTAAGGGCTTACGGACAAAGGGATCCTTTAATTGAATTTAAAAATGAGGCATATAATTTATTCGAAAATTTGGTTAATAAAATAAATACAGAGCTTTCAAGGAGGATTTTGAGAATAGGAGTTGCAAGGCCCCAACCCGAAATTCCTTTACACTTGGCTCGGGAAAATGTGGACAGGTCCGATCAAACAGGATTGTCCGGCGATGCTGCTTCAACAGCAAGATCCGGAGAACCTGCTTTTTCCTCATCAAGTAGTCAATCATCCAAAAAGCTCGGCCGCAACGACCCTTGTTGGTGTGGATCCGGAAAAAAGTGGAAGCACTGTCATTATCCGCAACTGCCTGCAAACTAAATTAGTCTCTTTGCCCGATTGACTCAATAAATTGAAGAAGCTGTTTAATCAAATTTGAAAGTGCGCTTAAAGCATCGTCATTTGTATTTTCTTCTACTACTGCTTCCGGAGTCTCGGAGGGACTTGCACTGGGGCTTGCGGACGGACTTGGGGAAGGGCTGGGACTTACTGATGGGCTGGCTGTAGGACTGGCAGACGGACTTGGGGATTTGTCTTCTTCTGATTCATCTTCGTAAATATCATCTAATTCCTCCTGGTCGTCAATTTCTTCTTCATCTTCAATTTCAAGGGTTTCGTTCTCCTCCTGGTCGTCATGAGAGCTTGCTCTTACTTGAATCGTTTTGGCTAACATTGCCCCGAAAGCAAGAATGGAAATTATCGAAAGTGTAGTCAGGATCTTTTTCATTTTCATACTAAATACAACGGATAGTATGATAATTTGTTACAAAACAACCCATATTTCGTTCTATTTGATAGAATGTGTGGTAATGTCAGACGATTACAACAGGTTTGTAAAAAGGGCAATCGTCGGTGATAAAAACGCATTCGCCGAGCTTTATAACATATTTTTGGATAGGATTTATAGGTTTACTTATTACCTGGTTGACGATGAATTTTTGGCTGAAGATATTACACAGAATACTTTTGTTAAAGCCTGGAACAAAATCACAACCTTTTCACTAACGGGGGGAACATTCCAATCGTATTTATATACAATTGCCAGAAATCTGGTAATAGATCATCAAAGAAAGAAAAAAGAAATTTCTTTGGAACTGACGATCGGAGATAATTTTAAGTCGGATACGAACATTGAGGAAAACCTCTTAAGAAACGAGTCGATGAGTAAAGTAAGGCAGGTTTTATCGGTTCTTGATGAGGACGATAGGCAAATTATAATCCTGAGGTATTTTGAAGAGCTGTCTTTTAATGAAATCGCTTTAATTACAGCTAAAAAATCAGGTGCTATACGTGTGAAAGTTCATCGGCTATTAGGTATATTGAGAAAGAAATTGGAGGGAAATATATGAGCAATAATAATTTTTTGACAGATCTAAAAAATGAGTACAGAAAGACAAATGCCACCCTGCATTTAAAAACATCCGGGTGGAGCGATGTTGCCAAAAAGATCGACACAAAAGAGCCTTTCTACAAAAGAATATTTTTGAGCGGTTTTGCCCGTGTCTCGCTTGCCGTCTTGGCGCTTTTGATAATATTTTTCGGAACCTATCAAATTGCACTGGCTGCGCTTCCCGGAGATCCGTTTTATTCAGTTAAGATCTTGTCGGAAAAAATTATCGAGGAGACAAGCGGTAGTAACCAAGTCGTAATTGATCACAGAGCTGACGAAATTATTGATTTGTCAAAAGAGCGGGAAGTTAACGGTCAAAATTTAGAGCAGGTTGTTGCAGAGTATAAAGAAAACGTAGACCAGGCCAAGGAAAACTTTGAAGCTACAGGTGAATCAAATGCGGATTTTGAGAATAAACTTAATGAACAACACTCGGAATTTGAACGGATTAGTTCGGACAACCCGGATATTGAAGAAGAAATTGAGGATGCAAAAGAAGCTTCGGATACGGAGGAACACGAGACAGACGATTAGTTAACAGTGGAAGGATAATTTTATCCGTGATAATATTCTTTTCGTGGACGATCAAAACTTAGCCGGTCAAAGCCCTGATAAGAAATATTTATTTGTAACAATCTTTCTCGCACTTCTGATAGTTGTGGGGATTTTTCTTATTGTTTCTAAGAAGGATGAAGTCGGACAGGTATTACAAACTTCGACCCCATCTGATACTATTACATCGGCAATCGAAAGTTCTCAGACGGTAAAAACACCATCGTCAAAAATATCAATTATGAATGCAACTGAATTACAAATAGAAGACATAAAAGTCGGAACGGGCGATATTGCCGTTCCCGGTAAAACTGTTACGGTAAACTATGTAGGAACTTTAACCGATGGAACAAAGTTTGACAGTTCCTACGATAGGAATCAGGCTTTTTCGTTTGCTCTTGGGGCAGGGGAAGTTATTCCGGGTTGGGATCAGGGAGTGGCCGGAATGAAAGTTGGCGGGAAGAGGAAGCTGGTAATTCCGTCAGACCTTGCTTATGGAGACAGTGGAATTCCCGGTGCTATTCCGGGTGGTGCGACATTAATTTTTGAGGTCGAACTTCTGAAAGTTGAATAGCATGGCGCGCAAATTTTTTAAATCCAAAAACGGGAATATTCCCGTACCACTTTTCTTTCCCGACGCGACTCGTGGAGTAATCAAGTCATTAGACACTTCAGATTTAGAAAAAACCCAGACATTGGGAATTTTAGTCAACACTTTTCACTTATGGCAGGAGCTTGGCGGGGATGTCTTGGACAAATTTGAAGGAATCGGAAATTTCATGGATTTTAAGGGTGGAACAATCTCAGACTCGGGAGGTTTCCAGGTAATGTCCGTAATAAAATCCGGTAATGTAAAAGGTAAAGTGACAGACGAAGGAGTAATTTTCCATCCAACCAAAAAATCAAAAAAGATTTTGACTCCCGAAAAGTCCATTGCTTTTCAAATAAAACTGGGAACAGACATGGTTGTTGTTTTGGATGACTTTACGGATCCGAAATCTTCCTATGAAGAAGCAAAAGATTCGGTTATGCGAACAATTTCCTGGGCAAAACGCAGCAAGGCCGAATTTGAAAAAATTTGTAAATCGAAGAAACTTAATGATACAGAAAGGCCTTATATTTTAGGAGTTGTTCAAGGTGGAAAATATCAGGATTTAAGGGAGTATTGTACCAAAGAACTTGTTAAAATCGGCTTTGACGGACTGGGTTACGGTGGATGGCCGATAGACGAAAACGGGGATTTTGATTTTGAATCGGCAAAAACGATTGCGGAAGGTGCCCCCGAGGATTATTTCCTTTATGGATTAGGAGTCGGAAAGCCTGAAGAAATCGTTGCTTTAAGCAAAATGGGTTTTAATATTTTTGACTGTGTTCTTCCGACACGTGATGCCAGGCATGGAAGACTTTACGTCTACGACGCAATTTCTATCGAAGAAATTGATGTTTACAAGCTAAACTTCTATTCGTTTTATACTCCCGATAAGGAAAAATACTTTAAAGACGACAGTTCCGTCAGTACCGCATGTGACTGTGTGCTCTGTAAAAGATATTCAAAAGCATATCTGGCACATTTATTTAGAATAGGTGATTTTACAGCAGGGAGGCTTGCTACTATTCATAATCTTAGGTTTTACTCTCTATTAATGGAGAAGTTACAGAAAAGTATTTAGGTAGGCGGAAAGTGCGCTTGACAAATACCTGATTTAATGACTATACTTGCCCACAACTATGGAAGAGACGCAAAATCAATCTCAAGGATTCTCTCAGGGCACTTCTCAGACCCAAGATAACGGAGTTTCTTTTCCTACGGTCGGTGAACAAAATAAAGGAGGAGGAGCAAAAACCCTTTTAATAATCGGGATTTTGGCTTTAATCGGAATTTTAGGATACGTAATTTACAAAAGTGCCACATCGGATGGTGCAACACCATCTCTGACAGAACCGACTCCTTACCAAAACACAGCCGCGCCTATTCAGGAGCCAACCCCGGTTCCTTCGGTATCACCTTCAGCAAGCCCTTCCGCAAATGTTGATAAGACAAAAGTCAAAATTCAGGTTCAAAACGGCACAGGTATAACAGGGGAAGCAGCTTACTTGCAAACTTTACTAAAAGGATTGGGCTACACTAATGTGACTGTCGGGAATTCCACTACCCAGGACAATACGGACACGGAAGTGAGTTTTTCAAGCTCAGTTTCAAGTGATGTCGTAAACGAAATTACCACAAAACTTAACGCCACTTACCAAACTGTTAAGAAGACCAGTTCAACCAGCACCTCCTATGACGTCATCATCGTTACAGGACTTCGAAAAGGTGCCACTGCCAAACCCTCCGCCACACCTACTGCTACCCCTTAAGTCTTTAAAGACGAGCTTACCAATCGGAAACACAGTTTCCTCATGGTAAGGAAACCTTGTCATTCAGAAACATAGTTTCCTCATGATAAGACGAGCTTGCCAATCGGAAACACAGTTTCCTCATGGTAGAATGAAGTGTTATGGGAAATTTTCTAAAAATATTTTCGGCTAATTTCAATTTTAGTTTGGGTAAGATAAATTTACCTATACCTTATTGGCAAGCAATAACAATTGTGATCCTTCTTTTTGTTTTGGTGTTCATGATGGCCAAGTTTAGACGCCATTATGTTGATTGGTCATTTAAAGGAGCAGCTTTCGGAGTATTTTTCGGATTTCTTTTGGCATTAATTTTAGAAGGATTTCTGATAATTGGAGGAAGAACTGCCCTGACTTCGATATTGGGCTGGAAAAACCCGCCCCCTGCAATTACTTCAGCCCTTGATGCGGGACGCTCAAAGCTGGTCCAGGTCTTGGGAATTAATATGGAAATTCCTTCATCTTATGCAAATGTAGACGTGGGAGTGGAGAAGGCGGTTGACGTCTTACAAAGTTTGAATCCTGCCGATACGAAAACTGTAAAAGCGATTTTTTGTAAATAGCATTTACTCTTTACCTTTTACCTTTTACCCATCTTTGGTTATACTTCTTCATATATGCAGGAAAAAATTGAGGCGCTCTCGGTACGTTTGGAAAAACTGAAGGAAGTAATTAACCTTTCAGAAAAGAAGGAAAAAATAAAAGATCTTGAAATAAAAGTATCTGATCCCGATCTTTGGGAGAATCCTGAAAATGCAAGAGCGGTTACCCAAGAGCTCTCTGATCTTAAAAAAGAGGTGGAAAGTATTACGGAGCTTTCCGAAACAGTGGAAATTTTGAAACATGTTCAGGACGATGCTGAGGCAGCTAAAGCAGAAAAAACTCTGGCAGAGCTTGAACTGATGTCTTACCTTTCGGGTGAATATGACGGAAAAAACGCCCTGTTTTCGGTTCATGCAGGCCAGGGAGGAACCGAAGCAATGGATTGGACAGGAATGCTTTTCCGAATGTATACGCGGTTTTGCGAGAGGAAAGGTTGGTCTACGGAAACCTTGGACTACACAGCCGGGGAAGAAGCCGGAATAAAAAGCGTTATCTTTAAAGTTACCGGGCATTATGCTTACGGATACTTAAAAAATGAGGCCGGTACACATCGCCTGGTGCGGCAATCGCCGTTTAACGCAGATAAATTAAGGCAAACATCATTTGCTCTTGTTGAGGTTATGCCTGAACTTCAGGAAACAGACCTTAAAGATATTCAGATAAAAGATGAAGATTTGGATTGGCAATTTATTCACGCAGGGGGGCATGGCGGGCAAAATGTTAATAAAGTTGCTACTGCCGTCCGGCTTACTCATATACCGACAGGTATTGTCATTACTGCCTCAACCGAGCGTTTCCAGGAACAAAACAGAAAAATAGCTTTGGATTTACTTAGGGGAAAGTTGTGGTTGAGACAGCAAGAAATTGCAAAGGGGTTAAAGAAAGAACTGAAAGGCGATTACCGCCCTGCTTCATGGGGAACCCAAATTCGTTCGTACGTTCTTCATCCCTACAAGATGGTTAAAGATTTGAGAACCGAAGTTGAAACCGGAAATACAGAAGCAGTGCTGGGCGGGGAGATAGAAGAGTTTGTTGATGCTGAAGTTAAGTTAGTTAAAAGCTAATCGTTTATTCCGGAGTTGCGTTTTTGGCTTTTTTAATGGTATATTGAAGTCTATGCAATCGGCGCGTAAAAGTGTACTTCCCCTGGTAATTGGAGCTTTTCTGGTTGTTTTGGCAGGTGTGGTAACTGCGTGGATGCTTTCTGCAAACGTATTTGGCGGCTCAGGAAATTCGGGAAAAGGTGCTCCGGGTGTAAAAGTAACTTCAACAGAAGCCGGTAAACTTGATCCGGACGTTAAGTATGACGCGGCAACGGGAGTTTTGACTGAAGGCGGAATAAATGGCGAGGGAACTTACCGTCTCGCACGAAACGGTGGAGGTTCCTCAAAGGATGTGGCTTTGACTTCAAGTACGATTGATTTAGGTGAATTTTTGAATAAGAAAGTTGATATCTGGGGAGAAACTATATCTTCAACAAGACCGGGTGGCTGGCTTATGGATGTGGCCAAAATTAAAGTTATTGAATAGCCTTTGGGGCTGGCTTTATTTGTTTTCACTTGTTACTCTGAATTACTTAAACCTATGTCACAAGAAGAACCTGTATTAATCAATTTCAAAAGCGTAACAAAATCTTACGGTTCAATAGTAGCCTTAAGTGACATGTCTTTCGATGTCAAAAAAGGTGAATTTGTATTTATCACAGGACCTTCCGGTGCCGGAAAAACCACAATTTTAAAGCTTATTTTGGGCGAGGTACTTCCCACTAAAGGGGAGGTTAGAGTTGATGGCTTGAATTTAGCTAATTTAAACGATAAAAATCTTCCATCATACCGACAAAGAATCGGGGTAATTTTTCAGGATTTTAAAGTTCTTTCGGATCGCACTGTCTATGAGAATGTGGCTGTAGCCCTTGCAGTGATAGGGCTTCCCGAGCCGCAGTGGGAAGAAAGAGTAAAACACATTTTAAGGTTGGTTGGATTGTCCCGCCAGGCAAACTTTTTTCCGTCACAGCTTTCCGGAGGTGAGCTTCAGCGGGTTTCTCTTGCCAGGGCGCTGTCAATAAATCCTAAAATAATTCTGGCAGATGAACCTACAGGGAATCTTGATTGGAAAACTGCAGACGGCTTGATGGATCTTCTGGAGAAAATTAATAAGGAAGGAAAAACCATAATAATGGCTACCCACAACATGGAGATAGTCGACAAATATAAAAAACGGGTAATTCATGTTGACGGTAAAAAAGAGCAAGTTGATATCGGGAAAGAACCTAATAACAAAAAAGACAATACAGATGAAACAAAAGACATCAAGGAGGGTGAGGAAAGCCACCCCGAGGGTGGTAAAATAAAAGAGAAATGAGTACACATTTAAAAACTGCATGGGGTTATATTAGACGTTCTCCGTTTCAGGCTTTGGCTGTTTCTTTTGTATTGACTCTTACATTTTTTGTTTCCACAGTAGTTTACGTGCTTGTTTATTCCTCTTCAAAAATGCTGACTTATTTTGAAACCAGGCCTCAAATTATTGCGTTTATAAAAAGCGATGTGAAAGATACGGAGATCGCGGATTTACAGCACAGGCTGGAAGCAGATGCACAAATTAGGGATGTAAAATATGTCAGCAAGGAGGAAGCGCTTTCCATATACCAGGAAGCAACCAGCGACAATCCGCTTTTGGGACAGCTTGTGAGTCCTTCCATTTTCCCGGCGTCTTTGGAATTTTCTGTCAACGATCTGTCTTTTGCACAAAACGCTATTAACAATGTCAAAGGTGAAAATATTGTAGACTCGGTGGGTTTTACGGCAGCCCTCGGAGGAGAGACAAGTCTGGACGATGTCATAGGCCGCCTTAAGACGGTGACAAATTATGTAAGGATTGGTGGAATCACTTTTGTCGGTCTTTTGACGATTACTTCCTTGGTAATACTATTAGTAATTACGGGTATGCGTGTTGTGGCCAGACGCGAAGAGGTTGAAATTCTTAATCTGATCGGTGCCACAAAAGGTTTTATCAGAAGCCCTTTGGTAATTGAGGCGTCAATTTATACAATTGCCGGAGTGGTCATGGGCTGGGCGATCGCTTTTATATCAGTACTATATTTATCGCCGTCAATAGTGGGCTATTTTGGAGATATTCCGATTTTACCCAAAGACGCACTGGGTCTTTTTAAGCTTTTCGGGGCAATCCTGGGGAAAAGGCGAGATGAGGTTTGTTTTAAGATGAAATTTCATGTTAAAAAAGTATCTATACTTCTTGGCATATGCCTAGTCTTCTTTGCATTTACAAAAACCGTCTCTGCCCAAACATGTAGTAATACGGAGGAGTGTAATAGATTAATTCAGGAATATCAGAATGAGATTTCAAAACTTCAGGGGCAGGCAAGTACTCTAAAAAATCAGATTGCGCAGTTTGATACGCAGATTAAACTTACCACTGTAAAAATTGCTCAAACCGCAGAACAAATTAAAATGCTCGGAGGAAGAATAAATCAGCTAGGAGATTCTTTGGCTGCACTTACAGAGGCTTTTAATTCGAGAGCTGTGGAAACTTATAAATTATCAAAATTTGAAAATAATTTGGTATACATTCTAACCGCATATAATATCGAAGATGCTGTCTCAAAGTTTCACTATTTGGAAAAAATTCAGGAAGAAGATCAAAGTCTCCTGAAAAGGCTTGAAGATGCACAAACCACCTACGAAGGACAAAAAGCCGACCAGGAAGTTTTACAAAAACAACTAAAAACCCAGCAGGCAAATCTTAATGCACAGAAACTGGCCAAAAACAACCTTCTTCTGGCGACTAAAAATGACGAGGTAAAATATCAGCAACTTTTAAGTCAGGCGAAAGCCCAATTATCAGCCTTTCAAAGCTTCGTTACCAGGCAGGGTGGAGCCTCAATTCTCAGTAATCAGACAAAATGTAATGATTGGGGATGTTATTACAACCAACGAGACTCCGAATGGGGAAATATTGGTATGGGAGGGTCCTCGTACACAATGGCAAATTATGGCTGTTTAGTTTCTTCGGTCTCAATGGTAGCCAGCCACTATGGGAAAAATATAAAACCCGGCGACATAGCGGTTTCCAATGATGCATTTGTCCCCGCAACGGGTTATTTGTATCATTCCTTTTCCGTAAATGGCATTACTGTTTCGATTTCCAGTGTTTCAAAAAGCATCATTGATTCTGAGCTATCGGCAGGCAGACCTGTAATTGCCGGACTCTATTCCGGGCCTGATCATTTTATTGTTCTTACAAGAAAAGACGGTGATATAATACATTTATAGTTTCAATAATCCTAAACTTCATGTATATGATATGATTAAATCAACAACGATTTAATCGGTTGCCAATATTGCATGAGAAAGTTCACGCTTTTTGTTGTTGGTCTTTTGGTGGTGTGTAGTATTTTTCCTCAAAAAGTTAAGGCCCAGGTAGTGATAAATGAATTTGTAGCAAACGGGACACCCGAATGGGTGGAGTTTTATAATTCGAGTCCGTCCGCAGATTATATTAAAAACTATTATTTGGATGACGATCAGAATTTTTTAGACGATACGGGGTCCGGAACTAAAAAACTTTTAACTTCACTTAATACTTTAAACCCGACATTTCCGTACTTTGAAACAACCTCGTTTTTTAATAATTCCGGTGATTGGATTATCTTATTTGATCAGAATGGGATGATGCTAGACCAATTTCAATATACGTCTGATCCGGGAAGAGATTTTCCAATCGGAAGATTTCCCGATAGTACCGGAAGTTTTTTGATGCTGTCTTACTCAACTAAAGCGGACGGCAATTCGTCTCCTCCTACACCGGTTCCGACCCCGACACCCACACCGGTAAATATCACACCCACACCCAATCCAACTCCTACCAAAACGGCTCTTCCTACGGCCACTCCTACAAAAACACCGAAGCCAACCCCCGGCAGTACACCGCAAGGGGCGGAGCAAGTCTCAACAACGTCCGCTATCCTGGGCATTGAGACAAACACAACCACACCCTATCCAACACCTTCTTCCGATCAAGCAGAAAACAATAAAAATAAGATAGGAATTTTGCCGTTTGTTTTAATAATTGGAGGTATCGGCTTTATAGCTGTTCCGATTTCTAGTATTATTAGGAATGGCAAAAAAGATTCTATGGATTCTTAATCTCTGGTTACCACCTCTTCTCTGGGCCGGAATGATTTTTAGATTTTCCTCAGGAAGTATTCCTGCCGCCTCAGATGTTTACTGGCAAGACTTTATTGTTAAGAAAGTGGGCCATATGATTCTTTTTGCCATATTGGCAATTCTTTTTTATAGGGCTTTGGTTGGAGAAGGGGTAGATCGTAAAAAGGCCGCAATTTCGGCAGTTTTGATTGCTCTTATTTACGGTGCCGTTGATGAGTTTCATCAAACTTTTACACTGGGCCGCGAGGCAAGGATTCGAGATACCGTAATAGATGGAGTTGGGGCCGGCCTTGCCGTGTTTTTAATTTACAAATACATCTCCAAGCTTCCCGTGGGTTTGCGTGAAATGTTTTTAAGAATTGGTATAAAATAGCAATATGGCAAAGATTTTAGTCACAGGTGGGGCGGGGTATATCGGGAGCTTCATGGTACGTGAGCTTCAGAAAAAAGGTTTTGAACCGGTAATTTTAGACAATCTATCACAAGGTCACGAGGAGGCAGTTAAAGATTTCAGATTGGAAAAAATTGATTTGGTTACAGACAAAGAAAAATTGGACGCTCTTTTTACCTCGGCAAAATTTGACGGTGTAATACATATGGCCAGCTTAATACAAATGGGCGAATCTTATAAAGATCCTGCCAAGTATTACATGAATAATGTTTACGGGTTTTTAAACCTTCTTGATTCAATGAGAAAAGGCAGTGTCGGGAAAATCATAATTTCCAGCAGCGCGGGTGTTTACGGAAATCCCACAAGGCTTCCGATTGAAGAAGATGATCCTAAAAATCCTTTGAATCCTTATGGTGAAACTAAATATATGCTTGAAAGAATACTTGAGGATTATGATGCGGCTTACGGCACTAAATTTATAAGCATCCGTTATTTTAATGCGGCGGGCGCTTCCCTCGACGGATCGATTGGCGAAGACCATATTGATGAAAGCCATTTAATTCCAAATATAATCAAAAAAGCACTCAAAGGTGAGGAAATCGAAATCTTTGGAGATAGCTATAACACCCCCGATGGTACAAATATCAGAGATTATGTTCATGTTTTGGATTTGGTCGAGGCCCATTCAACCGCAATGCAAAAACTTCTGGACGGTGAGCAAAGCGACATTTATAACGCCGGATCAGGAAAAGGCTATTCAAATAAAGAAATACTGGAAACGGTAAAAACTGCCATAGGCGCCGATTTAAAAATCAAATATGGAGAGAGACGCCCCGGGGATGCCGATGCACTTTATGCATCAATTGAAAAAATTAAAACCGGTTTATCGTGGACACCCAAGTACGGCTTGAAAGAAATAGTCGAGACGGCGCTCGCCTGGCACAAAAGCCATCCTCAAGGTTACGGAAGATAATACTTTCGGGTGCTAAAATCACCCCTCCGGATATGCTAATATTGAATAATGAAGTTCATCCGCGTCTTAAGACACTATTTTCTCCCGCACGAAAGTAATAATCAAAAAGCGAAAATTTTGCACCCCGATAGTCTTTTTGTGATGGCGATAGGGCTTGTTGGGTTTCAGCTTATACTTAGCCTTGCGGGAAACTCTTTTCCGAAAGTTTTGGGTTATGCGGCAAACATCTCTCCCGAGGAAGTAATAAGGCTTACAAATGTAAAACGTGCCGAGAACGGCCTTGCTCCACTGGCTCAAAATTCAACATTGTCCCAGGCGGCACTAGCTAAAGGGAACGATATGTTAAGTAAGGGTTACTGGGCTCATTTTGCCCCCGATGGTACTTCACCGTGGACATTCTTTTTAAATTTCGGTTACAAATATAAATATGCAGGCGAAAATTTGGCGAGAGATTTCTCGGATGCATCAAGTGCAGTTAATGCTTGGATGAATTCTCCTACACATAGGGAAAATATATTAAATGCAAATTATCAGGATATCGGTATAGGTGTAGTTGAAGGGAATCTTTTGGGGGCGGATACAACAATAATTGTTCAATTTTTTGGCGCACAGCTTGCCGGTAACGTATCAAACGTTCCTGAGGCCAAAGCTAAAGCACCGACCACGACTTCCGTTCCGAAGCCTGCCCCTCAAGTTGTTTCTACGCCAAGTCCGTCTCCTACACCGGTAGTAACACCTTCACCAACACCTACGCCGCAACAACCCATTACAGATTCAGGTTCGTCTGTTGCTTTTGTTTCACCATTCACATCAACCAAAGGTATTTCACTTCTTGTGACAGGACTTCTGATAATGATCCTATCAATAGATCTGATAGTAGTTAAGCGTAACCGAATAGTCAGAATCGGAGGCAAAAATATTGCTCACATAGCTTTTCTTGGAATGATATTGGCAGTTATACTTATATTGAAAGCAGGGCAGATAATATGAAGTCATTTTTGAAACATCTAAGCCATTACATGGTGCTTTTCGGCATACTATTAGCCGGTTTTGCCGGCCTGATACTTTTTTCTTATGATAAGGCATTTCAGGTGGCCACTGCTTTGGCCTTAGTTTTGTCCTACGCTTCCTGGGGAATAGTGCATCACTATCTGGACAAGGAACTGAGGATTGAGACGGTGGTGGAGTATCTGGTTGTGGCGATTTTAGGCTTTGTTATTATATTTTCACTGATAATTCGGACGTGAATTTGATTCAGTTAACGTGGTATACTACTTCATATAACTATGAAAAGCGTTAGGAAGGCAGTCATCCCCGCAGCAGGCTTTGGTACCCGATTTTTGCCCCAAACTAAGGCTATGCCTAAAGAGATGCTTCCGATAGTCGACAAGCCTGTAATTCAATATGTAGTTGAGGAACTGGTAGATGCAGGCATAAAGGACATAATCATAGTTACCGGATACCACAAGCGCACCATTGAAGACCATTTTGATTTTCCAAACCTGGATCTTATTGAAAATTTAAAAATGGGCGGGGAGAAGAAAAGACATCTTCTGGAAGAAGTTGAAAAAATTGCCAATATGGCAAACTTTGTTTATGTCAGACAAAAAGGGCCCTATGGTAACGGAACCCCACTACTAAACGTCAGGCATTTGGTTGGTGACGAACCTTTTATTTACGCATGGAGCGACGATTTTATTCAAGCCACCCCGTCACGTTTTAAACAGCTAATAGATGTTTATCAAAAGTACGGTTCAAGTGTGCTGGGAGGAATGAAGGCCAAAAAAGATGAAGATTACGACCGTTATGGTTTTGCCGGAGGAGAAGAAGTCGAGGACGGAATCATTAAAGCTAACGTAATTATTGAAAAACCGGGCAAGGAAAAAGCACCGTCGGATCTTGCAACTGTATCAGGATTTCTTTTTACTCCCGATATTTTTAAATATCTTGAGAAGGCTTATGCAAATCTTGAAGCGGGGGAGGAACTTTATTATAACGACGCTTTGAAACTTATGCTTGAGGATGGTAAAGAAGTTTACGCAGCAGAAATCAAAAACGGTAAATATTACGATACCGGTAATAAACTTGAGTATCTCAAAACCGTTGTTGAATTTGCACTTAAACATCCCGACATGAACGGAAAATTCAGAGAATACCTCAAGTCCCTTGATCTTTAATTATGAAGTTACTTGTTACCGGCGCAGCAGGGTTTATAGGTTCCAATTTTGTTCACTACTGGTTGGAAAAATATCCCAATGATGAAATTCGGGTAATAGACGCTCTTACTTACGCCGGAAATATTGAGAATCTTACTCCGGTAATTAATAAAATAAAATTTTACGAGGCTGATATTAATGACCGTGCAAAAGTTGACGAAGCATTAAAAGGTGTGGACGCAGTTGTTCATTTTGCTGCAGAAAGCCATGTAGACAGAAGCATTTTTGACCCCAGCCGTTATTGGCAGACTAATGTGCATGGAACAGTAACCTTACTTGAGGAAGCTCACAAGTTGGGAATAACACGTTTTCATCATATTTCTACAGACGAAGTTTATGGTGAATTGCCGCTTGATTCTTCCGATAAATTCAGTGAAAAGACACCCTATGCTCCGAGACCCGACAATCTTTATGCACTCTCCAAAGCCGAAGCCGACAAAGTGGTAATGGACTTTTATCATAACACTGACATGTTTATTACAATTTCCAATTGTTCAAACAATTACGGACCATACCAATTTCCCGAGAAGTTTATACCGATTGTTGTAACGAATTTAATCGACAATATAAAAGTCCCTGTGCATGGGGACGGAAAAAACGTCAGAGATTGGATTCATGCACGCGACCACGCTTCGGCGATTGACCTAATTCTACAAAAAGGAGTCAAAGGGGAAACGTATCTGGTCGGATCCGACAACGACAGAAACAATGACTACATTGCCAGGCAGATTGTTAACCTTTATGGAAAAGACGAGAAAGTGATAAGGCACGTCCCGGATAGACACAGCAATGACAGACGTTATGCAATTGATGCCACAAAAATCATCACCGAGCTTGGTTGGAGGCCTGAGATAGGCAGAGACAATTTTGACGACGGTTTGAAAGAAACTGTCGAGTGGTACAAAAATAATCAAGATTGGTGGCGCCCGCTTTTAAAAAGACGCGCTCTTATAACAGATGAGGAAAAGGTAGTAAGTGCTTTTATTACCTTGGATAGAGAAACCGGGAAAACCAAGTTTATTTTCGGAAAACTTGAAGATCAGGATAAAATAAAACTTCCCGAAGACGACTTAAAAGAACATTTTGTTGAAGGAAATTTAGTGCGTTTCGAGATAGTCAAAAAAAATCTTCAGTCCAAAAAATGGTACCAGGAAAGTTCGGATGAAGTAAAAAGACAAATTGAAGCACTCTCCTTAAACCCGGCCACTTTCGGATATGTTGAAGACCTTTCCCTAAGAGAAGATAAAATGAACGGAGACACACTTCTTAAGATAACAAAAATAGTACATGCCGACCCCGAGTTTGGAATTTATGGCATCGCCACATGGTTTGAAGTAGTTAACCCCGAAAATATAAAACGTATGGAAGGTTACTTTTCTTGGGGTTGGGGACCCAAATCTGGTGCAAAGCTTCTTGTACTTATAAGAAGGCGTGGGGAAATAACTCATTTTGCATTTCAAAGGGAAACGAGATTTCCCACAGGATCCGTTGTTTACAACCTCGCAGGAGGATTTCCTAAATTAAATGAAAGCGTTTTGAATTTTATAATCAGATCCCTCAAAAAAGATTTAAACCTTGATATTAAAGACGGCGACATTACTTTAAACGAGATCGTAAGCCTGGGTCGTGTAATTCCCGACTCCGGTATAACCAATAATCATCCGAACTTATACGCTGTGATTTTAGACTTTGACGAAACAAAGTTTCCTGAATTACAGGCAGGTGACAAGTTCGAAGAAGAAAAGGGTATTGTGCTTTGGCCGGTGAGCGAGGTTTCCGAAATAGTCAGTAAATGCGACGATTCTTACTTTTTGGCTGCAATGGCACGTCTGACTCTTTCCGGTATATACACAATAAATCTTTCGGAAAACAACAAAAAGAATGACTGACCAGATATCAAATATTATTAAAACCTCAATTTCGGGAGTTGTTTTGATTGAGCGCCCTACCCATGGTGATTCACGCGGTTTTGTACATGAACCCTACAACAAGAAGGAGTTGGCAGAGGCAACCGGAATTGAATTTAATCCCGTACAGTGGACACATGCATATATTAAGCCGGGAGTAATCAAAGGAATTCATACTGAAAATTGGAATAAACTTATATACCCGGTCACCGGAATTTTATATTCTCCGATAGTCGATCTACGACCGGACTCACCGACTTTTGGAAAAGTTGAATATATAACAATAGATAACACTAAAGAGGATTCAAAAAGACAGGCACTTTTTTTACCCAAAGGGGGAATAGGTAACTCCATCTGTGTATTGGGTGAGGAAATGATGCATTATTTTTACCTCATCGATGAATATTGGGACGATGCAAAAGCTAAAGGTATCGCTTGGGACGACCCCGATCTTGGTATAAAATGGCCAATTGAAAACCCCATTCTTTCCGAGCGTGATAAGGTAAATCCTACATTAAGAGAAGCTTTCCCCGAAAAATTTAATAAATGAAAAAAGTCTTGGTTATTGGCGGAAGCGGGATGGTTGCCTCAAGATTTGTTGATTTAGTAAAAGAGAATTTTGAGATAACTTCAGCTGACGAAAAAACCCTCGATATTACAAACGAAGACGCCGTAAAGAATTTTTTTGAAAAAAACCCCTTTGATGTTGTCATAAATTTCGCTGCTTTCACAAACGTTGACGGCGCAGAGTCGGAAAAAGGAAATACCGACGGACTGGTCTGGAACTTAAATGTTAATGGTCCGAAATATCTCGCCGGGGTTTGTAAAAATAAAGATATTTTCTTAATCCATATTTCAACGGATTTTGTATTCCCTGGAAGCAAGCTTTCCCCCGGGCCCTATTCGGAAGATAGTAGTTTACCGGAATCTCAGGACGGAATAGGCTGGTACGGCTGGACCAAAAATAGAGCCGAAAAAGCGGTTGCCGATTCAGGTTCCAGATATGCCATTGTGAGATATGGATATCCTTTCAGAGCGGATGCCTATGATCTGAAATTGGATTGGGCAAGAAATTTACTCAAGTTATACAATGAACAAAAACTGTATCCACTCTTTACCGATCAGGTTCAGAGCGTTGTTTTTATAGATGACCTGGCAGTTCCGTTTGCCAAAATAATCGATAACGAATTCCAAGGAGTTTTCCATATTGCCTCAAAAGATACCACATCCCCCCACGAAATAGGATCGTATTTATTGGAAAAATATTCCGGCGGTAAAGTGGAACTTGAAAAAGGATCGATGAGTGAGTTTTTGAGTGCCCCCGGCAGAACGCCAAGGCCGTTGTTGGGCGGATTAGGTGTTGCAAAAACAGAAGTATCTTTGGGTTTGCAATTTCGAACTTGGAGGGAGATGGTTGATGAATTTATTGAGAAGATTCGTTCTTCCTCCACTTAGCAATTTCTCCATGGTCTCCGGAAAGTAATATTTTGGGAACATCCCAGTTTTTATATTTTTCCGGCCTCGTATATTGTGGGTACTCAAGATAACCGGGCTCTTTATGGGATTCGTCGGCTGAAGATTCATCCTTACCTAAGACCCCGGGAATAAGTCGAATGACAGAATCAACCAAAACCATAGAAGGAATCTCTCCACCTGTCAGCACATAATCACCGATTGAAATGACTTCATCAGCGAGGTGTTCGTGAACTCTATGATCAACACCTTCATAGTGTCCGGCAACAAGAATAAGATGTTCTTCTTTAGAAAGTTTTTGAGCCTTTTTTTGCGTATATCTTTCACCTGTAGCGTCAAGTATTATTACCTTGGAATTTTTAGATTTGAGTTTTTGTATTGCTGCGTCAATGATGTCTACACGCATAATCATTCCGACACCACCTCCGTAAGGTCTGTCGTCAACATTTCTTCTCTCACCTTCACCCCAATCTCTCAGATCATGGACCTTTACTTCCAAAAGGCCCTTACTTTGAGCACGTTTAATAATTGAGGTTCCGAATACCTCCATAAACATATTTGGAAAAAGGGTCAAAACGTCAATTTTCATCATTGTCCCTGTATTTTACCAGGGAGATAATGAAACATAAAGATTGACACTGTAAATATTCGGGACTTTGAGATAAAGTTAATTGTATGGAGAAAGTGGTAATCGTGATGCCGGCTTGGAACGAAGTCGAGAATATTAAAAGCATGGTGGAAGTGCTTACCCAAGACGAGTTTCCGAAGATTGGTGCGGACATGCAGCTTCTTATCGTAGACAACCACTCGACCGACGGCACAGCAGAAGCCGCAGAGGATGCTTCCAAAAAGTACAACAATGTCCACATTATTCAGCAAAAGAATTCCGGTCTTGGTTGGGCGTATGTCAGTGGCATGCAATACGCAATAGATGAACTTAAAGCCGATGCAATTTTGGAAATGGATGCCGATTTTCAGCATCCTCCGCGATTCGTCAAGCCAATGGTTGAGGCGTACCTTAGCGGCGCTGAATATGTTATCGGAAGTCGTTACATTGAGGGCGGTTCGGTCCCGAAAGAGTGGGCGGCCAGCCGTAAGGCAATTAGTTTTTTTGGAAATTTATTTATTAGGACGGTCCTACTTAATTTTAAAATTCATGATCTGACTACCGGTTTTAGGTTGTCAAAAGTGCGCGGGGTTTTGGACAAAATTGAATTGGTGAAGCTACGCGACCTGGATAAATTTGCTTACAAAGTTGACCTTCTTTATCAATCATTGAAAAATTCCAAAAAAACCGTGGAAGTTCCTCTTGAGTTTGCTTCCCGCACAAAAGATAAATCTAAATTTAACTGGAAAGAAATGGTGGCAACTTTTAAGCTCGCTATCATTTTGGGGATTAAAGACAAGCAGAGATTTATCAAGTTCGGAGTTGTTGGTTTTACCGGTTTTTTGGTTAATTATTTGGGTTTGGAATTTTTAAAGCGTATGGGATTAACCACTTATTGGGCGACACTTTTTGCTACCGAAATGTCAATAATTTCCAATTTTATTTTGAATAATATTTGGACCTTTAAAGACAAAACAATTACATCCGTCAAAGACGTTATCATGCAGTTTGCTAAGTTTAATCTTTCCTCACTTTTTGCTGTTATAGTTCAACCCCTTGTGGTCAACGGAGCGACAACTCTTTTTGGCGACACTTCTTTAATTCGTCTTGCGGGGTTATTATTTGCCCTTTTCTTGGTAGTGGTTCCGTATAATTACATTGTCTACAATTTATTCATCTGGCGAACTTGGAAAATTCCAAAATTTTTCAAGAGAGACTGACAAGCTCTGCTTATTTGGCGAACTTGGAAAATTCCAAAATTTTTCAAGAGAGACTGACAAGCTCTGCTTATTTGGAAGACATGGAAACTTCCGAAGATCTTGAATAGAAATTAAAACTTCAGAGGGTTAATCGGCAGGTAATAGTGAGGCGCTATATATGATCTGTTCCTTAATTTTAACGGGAATTTCATTTACGCCGACCAGTGTTTCGTCCTTTAGAGTTTGAGAATGGGGTACCACATCTCTTTCATTTGGATTTTTTGGAATCCCGTTGTACTCGGGATTGGTAATTCTTATCGACTGATTAAACGTGTCGCTGTTTTGTCTTATCGTGCGTTCAATATTTATACTTGCGGATGGAAGAACTTTGCCTGATTCTGCTGCTCCACAATCCGGACAAACATCTCTTGGGGGGAAATGTTTTTCGTCGCAATTACCACAAATATTGCCGACTAAGCTATATCTCTGTGACTGCTGCCGCCAGTATCTAGGCACTTCCATGGATAATCTATTAGTCGTAAAAATCAGGAAAAACCCACGCTTCGTTTTCAACCCGACATAAGCCCTTAGAGGAAGGGGGCCCAATTGCTGATAGGCATTACATTTTGGGAAATGAAGGCAAGGGAATATAGATAGATGGGAATCAATATAATTACGAAAGCAATTTTAAATTCTTTTTTGAGCAAGACATCTGAAAATGCTACAAAAAGGAAAGGTACTGCAGGTAGGAAATATCTCAAAACATCCCTGTGAGAAACAAAGAGGATTACGAGAAATAGTAGACCCGCGAAACATGCCAAATCAGTCTCCTTTTTTGCAATAAGTTTATAAACGCCCGCTGCCCCTATTAAATATATAAAGATTATTTCTTCCAGCCAAAAAGTTCCGACCCAAGGTGCTGAATAATTAAATATCTGGAAAGGTAAAAAGCCAAGATGGATATTGTCACCTGAATGGAAATATGCAAAAAAATCTCCCATCGTTATTTTGTAAAACACGAAGACCAGAATCAGGCTTGCCGGAATTAAGAGAAGGGGATAGATCTTTTTGAGACTATGATTAAGCTTGTCTTTATTGATCAAACCTACAAGATAAGAAATTGCATAGGCTACAAAAAGTAGAATTCCGGGGGATTTTGTAAATGTAGCCACAGCTCCCCAGATACCGGCTTGCCAGTACTTTTTGTTTCTGAAAAAATAAACGGAAGCCAGGATACCGGCGACAAAAAGAGGATCCGCTGAACCCACCGACCTGACTATTAACCATCTTGCCGGAAGTACCGAGAAAACAAAAGTTAAAAACATTGCGCTTTTTTCATCGACAAATTGAGATATAAGTTTCTCAAAGAAGAGTATTGCCAAGAAAGAGGAAATGAGTGTAACGATAAGCATTGCGTATGGATAATTAATGAAAAATCCAAAAGCTTTAATAAGAAGAGGAAATAGTGGGAAATGTGCAGCATAGTACTCAGTGGGAAGCGGGAACTGAAAACTTTGTCCGATAAGAACTTTGTTATATAAAGTCTTTGCAGCAACCAGATATAAGGGGCCGTCGTAATTAGCAACAATTGTTTCCATACCGTTTTTGGGAAGGGGGATACCCCAGAAAGAATCAAATTTCAAAAAAAACGGTAGCCAAACAAGAATTGTAGGGATCAGAGTAAAAGCTAAAATTAACAAGTATTTGCCGAACTTCTTATTCATTAGAATGATATTAGCATGAGGGGAACCCTATATGCTAGACTTCGTATGTGGATACTAAAATTAAGGAATTATCGGTATTTCTTCCTACCTATAACGAAGAGGGTAATATTCAAGAAGTCATTCAAAATACCATTGAAGCAGCAAACCTCAACGCCGAAAAATGGGAATTAATAATAGTTGACGACGGCTCTTCCGATTCTACAAATGAGATTGTAAATAGAATAGTAAATTCCAATAATAATGTCAGAATAATACGTCATGAAAAAAATTCAGGATATGGGGCATCTTTAAAAACAGGTTTTTATAGTTCCAAATATGATTGGATTTCTTTCATCGATTCAGACGGTCAGTTCAATTTTAAAGAAATAAGTAAGTTTATTGAAAAACAGCAGGAAACGGGAGCTGACATGGTGATAGGTTTTTATAACAAAAGAAAAGTTTCTTTCGCAAAAGTAATTACCAGTAAAATTTGGGAAGCCCTTGTTTATATTCTTTTCGGGCTTAAGGTCCGCGACATAGATTGCGGCTTTAAACTTGTTTCAAGAAAAGTTATAGAAGGTATTGCTCATCTGGAAAGTAGCAGAGGTGCGTTTATAAGCAGCGAGCTTTTAATTAAAGCAAAAAAGAAAGGATTTAAGATAGCTGAGACTGCAGTCACACATTACCCCAGAACTAAAGGGAGAGGCACCGGTAGAAAGCTTAATGTAATTATTGAGAGCTTTATAGACCTCCTTAAATTATGGAAGAAACTGCGATGGGAATAAGAAATACTTTTCGGAAAATTAAAAGTTGGATTAAAAATAACCCTACCGAATTTTGGATTTTAGCTGCTATTTTATTGGTGGGTGCATTTTTCCGTATTTTTAAAATTGACCAATATATGACCTTTTTGGGGGATGAGGGGAGGGATGTAATATTAGTCAGAAGAATTTTTACCGAGCTTCACCCTCCTTTAATCGGGCCCGGAACATCAGTCGGAGGCATGTACCTTGGCCCCCTATATTATTACCTGATGGCAATTCCTTTGTTAATTGCAGGTTTTTCTCCAGTCGGACCGGCGGTGATGGTTGCTCTCCTTGGGGTTACTACAATCGCTTTTATTTGGTGGATAACCCGTCTTTGGTTTGGAAAGTTGGCCGGTATTATTGCTGCAACACTTTATGCAATTTCACCGACTGCAATTATTTTTTCTCATTCATCGTGGAATCCGAATATTATGCCGTTTTTTGCACTTCTTTCAATGTATTCCATATGGAAAGTTTGGAGTCAAGAAAACACAAATTGGCTCCCGATACTTGGAATTTCGCTCGCTTTTACTTTGCAATCCCACTATCTGGGTTTACTGATTATTCCCACTCTTATCATCTTCTGGTTATTGGCACTTAAGAAATTCAGGAAAAAGAAACTATCTAAG
>Ga0075772_101_pt1 | contig 65996 bp, 69 predicted proteins | sample RifGroC1_FD_67865 | JGI IMG/M metagenome (GOLD analysis project Ga0075772, IMG submission 67865) | Microgenomates bacterium GW2011_GWC1_41_20 | reverse complement strand
GATTGGAGGTAAGTAATCTCTAAAATTGAATATTCTAAAACAAAAGGGCACCGGTACGACCGGCCCCTTTTGCGTTCGGAAGATATATGAACCCCAACAACAAAGTTAATTACTCCAAAGTATTTAAAGTATTTGAAAAATATTACTTACTTGTCCCCTTGGAAATATTCGGAGAAAATCCTTACAAAACACTGATTTCGACCCTGATGTCTGCCAGAACCAAAGACGACACCACACTTCCGGCAGCGAAACGTCTATTCAAAAAGGCTCCGGACATTAAAAAATTAGGTCAATTAAGTGCTATCGAAATTGAAAAACTAATCTACCCGGTTGGGTTTTATAAAGTAAAGGCAAAACACATAAAAAACTTAGCCGCAACTGTTCTTGAAAAATTTGACGGAATAATTCCCAGGTCGCAAAATGAGTTAACTTCCCTCCCCGGCGTAGGAATAAAAACTGCCAACCTAGTTCTTAACCGCGCTTTTCATATACCGGCAATCGCTGTAGATACTCATGTTCACAGAATCAGCAACTTACTCGGTTGGGTGCATACAAAAACTCCCGAGGAAACCGGAAGAGAATTGGTTAAGACCCTGCCGAAAAAATATTGGCCGAGCATGAACAGACTCTTTGTGTCCATTGGCAGGCAATTTACAACCAAAAAAAGTCTTGTGGAATTCTTAGAAAAAAATAATTTGATTCGACCTTCTTTCAACCTTTGAATTACTTCATCCAAAAGATGATTTCTGTTGTTAACAATAAGTTTTATTCGTAGATTATTGTCACAGGACCGTCAAGAAGAGACTCAATCTGCATATAATCCCCAAAACTTCCGGTTTCTACTTTAATACCCTTTTCCTTTAATTTCCCAACAAAAAGTTCGTAGAGTTCTTTTGCCCTCACGGGACTCTCTGCTTCAACAAAACTTGGACGATTACCCCCGTTTGTATCTGCATAAAGAGTAAATTGGGAAACAACTAATATTTGCGCATCTGTATCTTTGACTGATAAATTCATTTTTTGCCGATCATCACCCATAACTCTAAGTTTTGCCAGTTTATCGGCCAAATCTTCAACATCTTTTTCACTGTCTCCTTTTTTAAAGCCAACCAGAACAAAAAGTCCTCTGCCTATTTCTCCGACGGTTTTTTTATCGGACTCTCGAAAAACACGTGCCTTTTCAACTCGTTGGATAACCAGTTTCATATGCTTATTTTATCAGAGAATTTAATTTTCTACTTTTGGTCTATATTGTAAGGCCTCTGCTATGTGGATTGTGGTAATTTTTGCTTCACCGGAAAGATCGGCTATTGTTCTTGCGATTTTGATAACTTTGAAATAACTTCGGGCAGTTAAGTTCATCGTAGAAGCCGCGCTTATCATAATTGTCTTTGATGCCCCGTCTATCTCACAAAAGTTTTTGACATCGCGTGTCGTCATTTCTGAGTTTGATTTTATCTTTGTCGCTTTAAATCTTTTTAATTGAATGTCACGGGATTTTTGTACTCTTTTTTGGATATCAACAGATTTTTCCTTCTGGTCTCCGTTGGCGTCTATCAATTTTTGCGTTTCAACAGACGGCACATCTATGTGCATATCAATTCTGTCCAAAATCGGCCCGGAAATTCGCTTTTGATACCTGGTTATCATCCCAGGTAAGCATGTACACGGTCTTTTTGTATCACCGTAGTAACCACATGGGCAGGGATTACTGGCGGCAATCAGCAAAAATTGTGCCGGGTAAGTAACCGATCCTTTTGCGCGGGATATGGAAACTTGACCATCCTCCAGAGGTTGCCGTAGCGCTTCCAGAACGTTCCTCGGAAACTCCGGAAACTCGTCCAAAAAAAGAACACCACGATGAGCCAAAGAAATTTCGCCCGGTGACGGATTACTACCTCCTCCAATTAGACCGATTCTGCTTGTTGTGTGATGTGGACTTCGAAACGGACGGATGGTGACTATTGATTCTCCCTCCGGTAAATTTCCGGTAATTGAATAAATCTTGGTAACTTCCAGGGCTTCATCTTCGCTTAGAGTCGGTAGAATTCCCGGAAGCGCCCGGGCAAGCATTGTTTTTCCTGACCCCGGAGTTCCACGAAGAAAAATATTGTGTCCGCCTGCGGCAGCAATTTCCAAAGCGCGTTTTGCCTGCTCTTGGCCAACAACCTCCGAGAAATCAAACTCAGCCCCACTTCTAGTAAGAAGTGTACGAAGGTTAATTTTTGGCGCCGGAGAAATTTCTAAAGTTCCGTTTAAAAATCTAACTAAAGATAAAAGCGAATCCGTCGGATAAATACTGATTCCGGAAATCACGGCCGCCTCTTTTTCATTGATTTTAGGTATAAAAACTTTTTTAAATTTCTTTTCTCTGGCCAGGTTTGTCAAAGGAAGTATTCCATTGGTGTGACGCAAACTTCCGTCAAGCGACAACTCTCCAAAAAACAAAGCGTCGGAAACTTGGGGGGCAATCTGACCCGAAGCAATTAGGATTCCTAAAGCTATCGGAAGGTCATAAGAAGGCCCCATTTTGGGCAAATCTGCCGGTGCGAGATTAACCGTAATTCTACTTATCGGGAAATCTGCCCCGCTATTTTTAATGGCACTTCTGACTCTTTCTTTTGATTCTTCAACCGCCTTGTCCGGTAAACCAACTATTGTAAAACTCGGTAACCCCTGAGTAGCCACATCTACTTCCACATCAACTAAAACCGCATTTAAGCCACACAATGACCCAGAGATGATTTTTGAAAGCATAAACTTTGATGATTAATTAATAGTAATATAATTTCAAAGTATCTAAAAGATGAAGATAACTAATTAGTTTTTCCTCTGGAATCGTGACATCTGTTTTTAGGGTCGCTACATTGACCCTGACAGCTCGGGTCATCCAAATAAATATCAGGGCACCCCGAAAGCTCCGGAAACAAAAATGCTTCGCACGCCCCTCCCGGTGCACAAACATACTGTAGTAATGGTATTTCCGGACCTGGGTCGGATGTGGGTGGTATGGATGGATTAGGTGTGGCCGAACTATTCTGACAGAGGAAGTTTAATCTTACATTCGAGCTGGCTATGCCGTAATTAAATTGGCACATTGGTCCACAGCCGTTACGACATCCAAGAGTATCAATGATCTTGTCTTGTGTGTATTCCAAATTTCCATAGAGCTGAAACCAACTGGGGCAAGAGCTTATTTCACTAACATAAACATAAGAATTTCTTGTTGTGGGGTCACAAGGTAGATATGAAATATAACTTTTGTCACCTAGGACAAGAGGATTGGTACATGTCGGTATCGAAATAGGATAGCAATTAGTATCCGCATAGTACTCCTCAATAAATTTACCTATCTCATCGATTGATCCTTTTCTTTCCGCATCCCTTGCCTTGGCTATCTGGGCAGGAACATTCAATAGAACAAAAAAAGCCAAAATGACAATAAGCGCTACAACTGTCAGAATCTCAACTAAAGTAAATCCCCGTAGGGAAAATTTCATAATTTTATATTACACCCGATTAGTAAAACTAAAAAACTTAATACAAACTAAATTTTATTGATCAAAATTTTAGAAGTTCCAGTACTTTATAAACCATGAGTGCAGGCCAAACTATTGCTTTAAAAAAACCGATCACACCTTCAAGAAAAGTGGTCGAATGTTGGATAAAGTAAACCAGTGCACCCAAGAAACCCAATCCGTATATGGCTCCTGAAGATCCGCCAGAATACTTATTTACAACTTTAACTTTTTTAACTTCTCCTGGTTCCGACATGTTATTTAGTAGGAATAAAAACCCAAGCTATTATATAAATAATAATCCCAAATCCTGCAAAAAGAAACACTAGGAATAAAAGTCTTACGATAATGGGGTCTATATTAAAATAATCGGCCAAACCGGCACACACCCCGGCCAGGACTCTGTTTGTTGATGATCTATACAACTTATGATTTTTCATCTATCAATAATACGTTTTATTTCTGATCACTGTCAAGAAATTAATACCCAAAAGTGCTATAATGAGCAACTCTGGAGAAAGGATGATCGCTCTTCCGTAGCCTTGTGCGAAGGAGAGAGGAAAGTCCAGGCAGCAGAAAGCAGGGTGTCCGCCGCAAAGCGGAGACGGGTCTTAGGGGCAACTTTAAGACTTGGCCAGTTAGAGCCACAGAAACTATGTCGAGCCCATTACCCTAAAGGTAAAGGGAAACGAGTGAAAAGAGGCAATCCTCCCCGCTGCAACCTCCGAAATGGGCGCTTGAGGAGCTTTCCCGAGCCCAGAGGTTCGAGGGCAACCCGTTTATCGGGTCTGGCACGTTCTACGTGCTTGAGATGGATGATCATCGAGAAACAGAACCTGGCTTACTATTTTCCAGAGTACAAAATACCGCCGAAAGGCGGTTTTTTGGTGTCATAATGAAGAAATTGACCTTAATCTTCCTTTCCGAAATATTCTTTTAAAATTACCTGAAGCGTAATTACGAAAGGTACTGCAATAATGACTCCCATTACCCCCGCAAGCTTGGCACCAATTGCAACAGATATAAGAATAAGAAGTGGAGAAACACCCGTAGATTTTTGCATAATTTTGGGAACCAAAACATAATTTTCCAATTGATTTACCACAAAGGCTACGGCAGCCGCACCAATCCCCGTCAGCGGAGAAATACCAAGTCCTATCATTACTGCAGGAATTGCAGATATAACCGGACCCAAAATCGGAACTATTTCAAAAATTCCGGTCAATAGAGCCAGCGGAAGCGCAAAAGGAATTTTGAGGAGAAGGTACCCGATATAATTTCCAATCGCCACTGCAAGCATTAACAACAGTTGCCCTCTTGACCACTTTCCGAGCCTTTCTTCAACAGCTTCGATAATCTTGTTCATTTTCATTCCTCTATCCTCACCAAGGAGGAGTATGATTTGGTTTCTTATACCGCTGTAGCCCAAAAGCATATAAAACGAAAAGACCAAAATCGTAAGAATCGAAAACACATTAGAAAACACCGAAAAAGTGAAATTTAAAACACCCCCGACTTGCTGAACCAAACCACTGGTTAAGTTAACCGTTGAAGGACTTAGATTTATTTTAGAAAGATACTCGGGAAGAGCGCTTACAAAGCTTGTGGTCTCGGCAACCAGTACTGGTGCAAGTACTGCAATTACTCCACCAAGAGTCCCAATAACCAATACATAGGTAATAACAACCGACAAGCTCCTGTGAATTTTAAATTTGACGAAAAAATTAACGAGTGGATCTAATATTGTCATTAAAAGGAAAGAGACAAAAAGCATCAAAAGGATTCCACGCATGAAGTACAAAATCCAAATACCTAAAAGCAGAAGGACCGTAAAAATAATGGTTCGATGAGATATGTCAATTTTCTTATTCATCGGATTTATTATGCCATTTTCTGACCGTCTTTTCCACATTTTCAGGATAATCCTTATTCGTTATATCAAACCACTTAATCCTTTTGTCTTTTTTAAACCAAATAATTTGCCTCTTTACGTATTTTTTCTCTTCCGCTTCCCAAACTTCTATTACATTCCTCTCCGACTTTCTTCCCTCAAAAAAATCCCTCCATTGTCCGTATCCCATTGAGCTCATAGACTGCATTTCCCAACTTACGTGGTCCTTAAGAAGCCCGGCAATTTCATCCTCAAGCCTTTCTTTGAATCTTTTTGAAACTCTCTGTTCTATCTTATGATTTAGGTATTTTTCGTCTGCCGTAAGTCCGATCTGTAATACTTCATATTTACTGCTTTCCCTCACCATGTCCGAATCTTTACCCGCATGATTCGTTCTCCATGTAGCAATTTCTATAGCACGTATTAAACGCCTGGGATTTTTTTTGTCTGACGCATTCATGCCGGCCGCTTTCAATGAATCTATCTGGGCCAACATTTCGAAAAGCTGTTCGGGGGGTTTGCTTTCAAGGCTTTCTCTTAAATGATTACTTTTAGGAATATCTGCTGTTGGGATACCGTCTATCACTCCTTTTATGTAGAGTCCCGTTCCCCCAACAAGAATAGGCAATTTTCCTCTTTTTATAATATCGGCAACCACCCTTTCCGCAAATTTTAAATATTGAGAAACACTAAAGCTGTGTCTGGGGTCTGCTAAATCATATCCCCAAATTTTGACACCTTTAACTTCATAATAGCCAAATTTTTTGATCCAAAGATATTTAAGTTTTAGCCCTTTCGGCAAATCTTTTCCTGTACCAATATTCAAACCTTTATAAACTTGACGGGAGTCCGCAGAAACAATTTCCCCATTATTTTTTTTAGCCAACAAGACGGCCAGATCGGTCTTGCCGGTTGCGGTCGGACCACAGATGACGAGTAGTTTACCGGTGCCTATTTTCCCCAACTTTTGTTTGTTCATTTTTAACTGCTGGCACTAGTATACTTTGTGAGGGCAAAATTCCAAAACCTAAGTGCGAAGAACATAGACAGGACACCGATTAATATTGCAATTATTATCCCTACCGGGGTTATTAATCCCATTATCGCTTTCGCAGGAAGACCTACCATGATCCCTACCGGTACAAGATAAGTCAGAAGTCCTTTGAGGGGTTCTTTGTATATATCTACGGGAAACTTTCCCAAACTTGTAATATCTCTGTAGATCATCACCGCATGGTCAATTTCCAAAGTTATAATTGCAAAGGCCAAAATTGTAATATGAAAGGCTGTAGCTATTAAAAAGCCGTTCATAAGTAGTGCCAAATAAATCAAAACTTCGGCCAGAGCCGGATGAAAGCTTATCCCGTAAATAACGGTAAGAATAACGAGTGGCGGAATAGTAATCAAATCTATTATGTCTGCTCCTCCCATCAAGACACGGAAAAGTGAATTGACAGGTTTTACCAACACCAAATCAAAATCGCCTTTTATTATCATTGACCTAAATTTATACACCTCTCTAAACAAAAACTGGGTTACTACCTCGATAATGTTAAAGGTTAAAAAGAAAAATATAATCTGGTCGCTTGAATACCCTGCAATCTGGCCGGTTCCCTTCAAAAGAAAATATATAAACAAGAAAAAGAATGAAAAACGGAAAATCTTTCCGGTCAAAAATATAATAAGTGCATATTTTTGTCCCAATACTACAGAGAAAGAATTGACACTCATCATCCACCAAATCTTTAGATATTTTTTTAATTTTTTAGCCATTATTTTGTCCTTCTCACCCTCCGAAGGATTGATACACTTTCAGCCCTTTTTGCCAAACAACATTAAGAAAAGTCCACAACACGCCAACCCATGAGATGGCTATTAAAAGGCCGCCAAAAAGCGCCCAACCTGTGATATTGCCTAAATAAACCTGAACCGGAAAATATATGAGATACGGAAAAGGTGTTGCCAAAATTATCGACTGCAACACTTCGGGCAAGATGTTTATCGGAAACAGCGATCCCGATAAGGCTTCGACAATCACTACCGTAACCAAAAAATGTGAGCCCCATCCAATTTCCGGAACCCAGAATGGAATTGATCCCAAAAGGAAGAGGATCAAAAAATAGATTAACATTGCCAAAATTATACTTACCAAAAATGCCAAGATAACGCCGAAGTCTTTTTGAAAAAAGAAAGGAGGTTTGAGTATGATAAAAAGAACAGCAAATTCGACTGATGCAAAGATAAGGTTTAGGGCTTTACTGGCTATATCACGAGTCATCCAGTATTTGAAATAATTCATTGGTTTTACGAGGTAGTTTGAAAGGTCTCCGCTTGCCACATCGTTACCCACACTCATTGCCTTTGCAGATAAAACCAGTGCTCTGACTATCATTATTCCGAATACGTAAGTTAAAATTTCCGTTCTGTCGTAGCCAAAAATTTGTCTGGTCGGATCGGAATAAACAGTACTCCAAAGGAAATAGGTTAGAAATATTTGTAAAACATTACGAAATCTCCAAAGAATGAAATTCCACTTATATGCAAGTTCTTCCTCAAAAGAAATTTTGAATATATGAAAATATTTACGCATATGAGGTGCCTTATTTTTTTTAACTGTCCTATTTTCCGGATCCGCCTTTAAAGGCTTTTCTGATAACTTCTTCGATTGGTATTTCCTCTATTGTTAAATCGTCAACCGGAAAGTTCTGTAAAAGTTCCGAGGCGGCGACTGCTGCTGCTGATCTCGGAACGGAAAGAACCACCTCAGGGAAAGACAATTTTTTAATCTTACCGATTCTTTCCAAATCGGAAATGTTATTTTCGTTGGAAAGTCTTGCTTTAATGAGTTTTTCTTTTGCAAATTTAGTGATCAATTCTTCAAAAGCTCCGTCATAAAGAATGCGCCCGTCATTGATGATAATGACCCGTCTTGCGAGATTTGTCAGGTCGTCCATGTTATGGGAGGTCAAAAGAATTGTGGCTCCATACTTTGTGTTGTATTCGTAAATAAAATCCCGAATTTTCTGTTGAGCAATAATATCAAGACCTATTGTTGGTTCGTCCAAGAAAAGAACTTTGGGCTTATGAAGGAGTGCGGCAGTAAGCTCCATTCTCATACGCTGCCCCAAAGAAAGTTTACGTACCGGAGTATTTAAAAGTTTTCCTATACCAAGAAGTTCAACTAATTCTTTTAGATTTTCAGAGTAGGTACGTGTAGGAATTTCGTAAATTGCGCGGTTTAACTCAAAAGTTTCTATTGCAGGTAAATCCCACCAAAGCTGGTTCTTTTGGCCCATCACTAGTGATATCTGCTTCAAAAATTCCGGATTTCGTTTCCATGGATCAAACTCCATAACTCCCACAAAACCTTCCGTGGGGTATAGAAGTCCCGACAATATTTTTAAAGTGGTGGTTTTGCCGGCACCGTTTGGACCGATAAAACCGACCAATTCCCCCGGTTGCACGGCAAATGATATTCCCCGTAGTGCAGTTATTATTTTTTTCTTTGGAGAAATAAGCGATTTTATAGAACCGGTTAACCCCGGCGCTTTTTCTGTAACTTCAAATTTCTTTACTAAATTATCAACTACAATAGCACGGTCCATAACCCTATTATACTAAATCCTATATCCAAAAAGGTGGATGAAGCTTAGCGGCTGACCTGGCGCTTGAGTTTCTTGCCCGGAGTAAACCTGGGAAGTCTGTGAGTTTTAATTGTAACCAGTTTTTCCGTCTTGGGAATTTTAACTGTTTTGCCCTTCATTGAAATAACTCTAAAAGTTCCAAATCCGGAAAGAACAACTTTTTCACCTTTAGAAAGAACTCTTCCGACTTCGTCCAGAAAAACATCAATGGCTTCTTCAGCTGCTTTTTTAGTTAGATGCGCTTTCCTTGCGACTTGATCAAGAAGTTCTGTTTTTGTCATATCGTCTCAAGAATACGGCAAGTTTTATTAAATGTCAAGAAAATTACATTATTCTGAAACAACGTTATTTTGCTGAAGTAACTTCGGTGGCTCTAACTTCACGTATAACCGAAACTTTAATTTGACCTGCATATTCTGCTTCTTTTTCTAACTTCTTAGCTATATCACGGGCAAGAATGGTTAAATTGTCATCATCAACCTCGTCGGGATTCACAATCACCCTAACATCACGTCCGGCCTGGAATGCAAAGGCAACATCCACCCCAGAAAAACTTTTTGCAATCTCTTCAATAACACTCATTCTCTTGACATAATCTTCGTGAGGTTCGTAGCGCGCACCGGGGCGGGAACCTGAGATAGCATCTGCCATCCAAACAATTACGCTTTCATTGCTGGAGAATGGTTTATCTTCATGATGCTCTGCTACACATGCAATAACCTCTTTCGGAATTCCATATTTTTTGAGTAAATTTACCCCGAGCTCAATATGATTTCCTTCCTCGTTTGTAACCACTTTTCCTATGTCATGAAGAAGGCATCCCAATCTGACAATGTCTGCGTTGGCCCCAATTTCCTGGGACATTGCAACTCCCATTCTGGTTTCTTCAATTGTATGGATTCCAAGATTTTGGCCGTATGAAGTTCTAAATCTAAAACGTCCGATCATACGCATAAGTTCAACCGGCAAGTTGTATACGCCACACTCATGTGTAATTTTCTTTCCTTCCTCCAATAAAACATCTTCCATCTCTGTTCTGACCTGACGTACGACTTCTTCTATTCTTGAGGGTTGAATCCTGGCATCTTTGATCAAGATCTCAAGTGCACGTCTTGCAACTTCACGCCTTATCGAATCAAAAGAAGAGAGTCTTATTTCGTTTGTCTCGTCAATTTCTATCTCAACCCCAGCCTCTTTTTCAAAAGTTCTGATGTTCCTTCCACCGGCTCCAATAATTCTTCCTTTGGCATCCTCGTTGGGAACCGTAACTGAAGAAACAGTATATTCGGCGGTGTAATTTGTTGCGCCATGTTTCATCGTGTCTAGAAGTATCTCTTCAGCTTTTGCGTGAGCCTCTTCCTTGATTTTTTCCTCAGCTGCACGAATTTTTTTGGCTATTTCGGCAGTTAGATCTTTCTGAACTTCATCCAAAAGAACTTTCTTGGCCTCATCAGGAGTCATCTTGGCTACATTAGCCAATTTTTCAACATATTCATCACGTGTATTCATATTAATATTTTGAGCCGGGAAAAAGAGGTCTTATTTAAGACCCGTGGCAAAAGAAGCTAATAATTGAGTGCTCTTTACCATATTCCTTGACTCCGACCTATATTTTATCACGAGGCCATGGGAGTGGCAAGCTTTTTTGGTGACTTCATTCTGAAGATTCCATATCTGATTTCAAAAGCTCTGTAATTATTTCCCAGGAGAATCCCTTTCCGGCAAGGTATTGGAACTTCTTTTGCTTGGCTATTTTAGGATCAAGATTTTCCCATTTATAAGCTCTTCTTTGCAAAAGATCCTTGGCCATCTTTTTCTCATCAAAGGGGTTTTCCTGTAAAACCGTGTCAATAATATTTTTATCAATTCCTTTTCTTCCGAGTTCTAGCTTTAAAACTCTTGAGGAAATTTTCTTGAAGGCTATACGCTGATCCACCCACCACTTCGCAAATTTAGCGTCGTCGAGAAGCTCAAAATGTTTCAATTTTTCGATTAGACTCTCATATAAACTTTCATGCACTTTTTTCCTTCTCAAATAATCGTCAATTTCTTTCTGACTTCGTGGCCTGAGAGTTACAAATCTAAGAAGTTTGTCCAGGGTTTTTTGAAATTCGGCTTTTCTGATTATTTTTTTTACTTCGTCATCGGTAAGCTCCGTGCCGATTTTGATGTGATTCAAAACCAATGTATCAAGATCGATCCCGAAACCAAAAACGCCGTCCAGGTAAACATTAACCCTTTTGCCATTTTTTTGAGGCTTAAGCAAAGTTACGGTTGGCATAATCTCAGTTGTTAATTAACAATGAATATTTATTCTTCCGTCTCTTCTCCAATTTCTTTTGGAAGTTTTTTACCAGAAGCTACTACCTCGCGGATTTTTTTATCTATCTCCTCGGCGACTTTCGGATTGTCCCTCAAGTACATTTTTGCAGCTTCTTTACCCTGAGCAATGGGTTTACCCTCGTAATTAAAGAAGGATCCGCTCTTTCCGATAAGTCCAAGTTCAAGCCCTACGTCCAAAATCCCTCCGGTTTTACTTATTCCTTCAGATTCCATTATGTCGAATTCGGCAACGCGCAAAGGTGGCGCAACTTTATTTTTAACAATGCGGGCACGGTGCCTTGAACCGATCACTTTTTCCCCGTCCTTGAGAACCTCGATTCTTCGGAGATCAATTCTTACCGATGAATAAAACTTAAGAGCCAATCCGCCGGGAGTTGTTTCGGGGTTACCAAACATGATCCCGATTTTTTGTCTAAGCTGATTGGTAAAAATTAAAACAGTCTTTGACTTCGAAATAGCCCCCGTCAACTTACGTAGTGCCTGACTCATAAGTCTAGCCTGCATTCCCATAACCGAATCTCCCATTTCCCCCTCAAGTTCTGCCCGCGGTACAAGGGCTGCGACGGAATCGACAACAACCACGTCAATAGCACCTGAACGAATCAGGGTTTCAGTAATTTCCAGAGCCTGCTCTCCCGTGTCAGGCTGGCTCATAAGAAGGTTGTCAAGATCAACTCCCAAGATCTCAGCTCTTTGAGGATCCAGAGCATGCTCCGCGTCGACGAACGCACACTGTCCACCACGCTTCTGGGCCTCTGCAACAACAGAAAGTGCCAAAGTGGTCTTTCCTGAGGCTTCAGGCCCGTAGATTTCGATTATACGGCCTCTGGGGAGCCCTCCTACACCCAGCGACAGGTCAAGGGCTATCGAACCTGTTGAAATAACTTCAGTTTTGAGTTGATCGGGAGTTCTTTCACCAAGCCGCATAATAGAGCCCTTTCCATACTGTTTCTCGATTTGGTCCATTGCGAGCTTTATTGCCTGAAGTTTGGCAGCCCCGCCTTCCTGTTTAACAGGAGCTTCAATTTCGGGTTTTTTTGTCTTTGGCATTACAACTAACTTTTACAACGCCGGAAAAATAAATTCAATGGGGAAATTTAACTCTAGTCGGGGTGCTGAGAATTGAACTCAGTTCGGACGCACCCCATGCGCCCATTCTACCGGTGAACTACACCCCGAGTTGTACGAGGGGTTATTTCAGCGGCCAAGCTTGGTGCTTGCGCCCGAGATGGGATGGGTCCCATCGAGGCTTACCGGTGAACTACACCCCGAGTTGTTCCGACCTGAGCGTATTTTAGCACAAAAAGAGGCTTAACGTTTTGGAGACTGCTTCGCTCTTCTTGCTTTTCCGCCTTTTCCAACCATTCTTCTTTGTCTGATCCTGGAGTCACGAGTTAAAAGATTTAATTTTTTCAAAACGACTTTATTTTTTTCCTGAGAAACCTTTACCAAAGTTCTGGAAATGCCGAGTGTCAAAGCATTAAGTTGCCCCTCTTTTCCGCCTCCGGCTACTTTTGCAGAAAAATAATATTTGTCTGACGTTTCGGTTGCACCGAATGGTTTAGCGATCGTTTTTGCTGCCAACACTCCCGGGAAGTACTTACTTGCCGGCATTCCATTGACAGTGTTCTCTGCTTTACCATGATAAAGTCTCACTCGTGCAGAGCTTTCCTTTCTTCGTCCAACTGCAAAAATATAGTCAATCTTTTTAGTTTTTGTCATTTTATGATTTAACCTGCGCTTTTTCTTCTTTCTTAAACTCTTTCTCGTAAGGATTTTGATCCCCAGCTACCACTTTTAATCTTAACATTCTTGCTTTTTTGAGACGGTTGTCAGGAATCATTCCGGAAACTGCATGCTCAATTATTCTTTCGGGGTGTTTTTCCATAACCATGTCATATGACTTTTCTTTGAACCCGGACGGATAACCTGAATGTGTCCTATAAACTTTTTGTGAGGCTTTTCTTCCTGTAACTGCAACTTTTTCTGCGTTAATAACAACAACAAAGTCTCCCGAATCCATGTGGCGGCTATAGGTCGCCTTTCCTTTACCCATCAAAAGACCGGCAATCTTGGTAGAAAGGCGTCCCAAAATTTCATCTTCGGCATTGATAAGGTGCCAGCTTCTTTTTACTTCTGATTCTTTAGGTTGAAATGTTTTCATTTTATTTTTTAGATTTAACTTCTTTCTTGACAGACTTTTTCTCTACTTTCTTTACTTCTTTTTTAACTTCCTTTGTTTCTACCTTTTTAGCTTTCTTTTCTTCTTTAGCCTTAGTTTCATACTCAACTTTTTCCGTCCATTCCAGTCTTACTGTTTCGGCATTATCACCCAATCTTCTCGGAAGCGAGACGATCCTTGTAAATCCGGAGGTTTTGCCAGAGAAAGCCTTTACGACACTTCCAAACAAGATACTTGTTTCTTCTTTTGAGTTATCAAGTATTCCCAAAACCCTTCTTCTTCCTGCTAAACTTTCCTTTTTGGCCAGCGTAATCATTTTTTCCACATTAGGAATAACCGCCTTTGCTTTTGCGCGGGTGGTCACTATCTTTCCATTCTTGATCAACGCTTTTGCTAAAGAGGTAAAAAGGGCTTCCCTAGCAGGACGAGATCGGGAAAGTTTTCTTCCGAACACTTTCTTGTTCATAATTTTTACTTAATGGCGAGGAACTCGACACCTTTTGTTCCGAGTGCAGCAGCTACAATCTTGAGGGATTTTTCGCCAAGGTTCCTAACTTTTACTAAATCTTCCTTCTTTGCGTGTGCAAGCTGTTCAACGGTTTCAAAACCGGCTTTGATTAAAGCGTTTGCAACTCTGGTCGGAAGTCCAATTTCTTCTACTGAAAGCTTGCCTGTTAAACCTAATTCATCCTTAGGAGCTTCTTCTTTCTTCTCAACTTTTTTGGGATTAACAATTTGGGCGAAAAATCCCATTAAAATCTTCGCTGACTCAACTATTGCACTGTCTGCCTCAATTGTACCGTCTGTCCAAACTTCCAAAATAAGTTTGTCATAGTTTGTAAGTCTACCGACACGTGTCTCTTCAATCTTGTAACTAACTCTTTTTATGGGAGAGAAAGATGAATCAACCGGGATAAGGCCGATTGTGTCTGAAGGTCTTTCCTCAGCGGGTGAAAAACCGAAACCACTCTCAACAGTCATCTCCGCAGAAAGTTTTGAACCTTTATTGATTGTTCCCAAAATGAGGTCGGGGTTGGCAACTACGATTCCTCCGCCAACTTTAATGTCTTTGGCTGTAAACTCACCGGCTTTATCAACTTCCAAAGTTGCCTTAACTGGTTTGTCTGTGCTGCCTGAAAATCTGACTTTCTTAAGATTGAGGATAAATTCTACTGTATCTTCTCTCAAACCCGAAAGTGTGGAGAATTGGTGTTTAACACCTGCGATCTTAATCGAAGTTATGGCTATACCCGGCAAAGATACTAAAAGTACTCTCCTTAGGGCATTACCTACGGTAAGACCATATCCCTGCTCGAGGGGGGAAATGACAAATCTTCCGTAATTGGTCTCTTTCTTCTCTTCTTTAATTTCAAATGTTGGCTCGTTCATATTTTTAGTTCCAGATTAGGTATTCTACTATCATCTTGAATAGAATTCAACTATGTCCTGCTCACTGATAGGCTCCACTATATCTTCACGCTTCGGTAGAGATGAAACTTTACCTACTAAAGCTTTTCTTTCCAGCCAGGAAGGAATTTTTACATCCTTTAGTTCCAGTACTTTTTTGATCTCAGGAATATTTGAAGCCTTGGAGTCAAGCGTGACCACATCTCCCAATTTCATGCTAAAAGATGGGATATTAACTTTATTGCCATTCACTATCACGTGTCTGTGTGAAACCACTTGCCTGGCTGCGGGTCTACTTGAAGTAAAGCCGAGTCTGTAGACTACGTTATCCAGACGCCTCTCAAGGCTTACCAAAAGAGCCTCACCTGTATTTCCTTTTGACTTAAAAGCTTCCTCAACGTACCTTCGGAACTGTTTTTCCAATATTCCATAGATTCTTTTGACTTTTTGTTTTTCGCGTAATTGCTTACCGTATTGGGAAGAACCTCTTGTTCCTTTTGGTCCATGAACCCCGGGTGGAACGTTGAGTCTTGTAAGTTTTGCGCCGCTACTAAAAATATCAAACGCTTCGCGCCTGCTTAATCTGTCTTTTGGTCCTACGTATTTTGCCATTTTTTATAAAATTCTATTTTTTTAAGTTTACACTCTTCTTTTCTTCTTTGGTCTCGGTCCGTTGTGTGGAACCGGGGTAATATCTGCAATCATGGAAATTTTAACTCCGGTAGCTTTGATTGCGCGCAAAGCCGCATCCCTTCCTGCACCCGGTCCTTTAACATAAACTTCTAATTCATCTACGCCGTTCTCGTTTTTAACTTTATTGATGACTTTTTCAACTGCGGATGTGGCTGCAAATGGTGTTGCCCTTCTTGTACCTTTAAATCCGGATGCCCCTGACGATCCCCAAGCTAGGGTTTCACCTTGTGTATTGGTTACGGTTACCAGGGTGTTATTGAACGATGCGGAAATATAAACCCTACCTAAACCGACTTCCTTGTTTATTTTTTTATTTTTGGTTGCCATTTTTTTAGAAATAATTTTCTTTATTTAGCCTTAACATCCTTTGCCGCTACCGACATCTTTGATAAGACTTCTTTCTTAAAGGCTCCTACTGTCTTCCTCTTTCCGCGTTTTGTACGGGCATTGGTTCTTGTTCTTTGTCCTCTGGATGGAAGACCTCTTTGATGCCTCAAACCACGATAGGAACCGATAACCTGCAGTCTTTGGATATTTTCTCTGACTAACCTTATCAAATCTCCTTCAATCTGGTATTTTTCAAGCTCTATACCGATTTTTGAAATGTCATCGCTGGTAAGTTCCGAAACTCTTTTTTTGGAATCAATTTTGGCATCATTTAAAACCCTTTTAGACAAAGACCAACCCAAACCTCTGATTTTGGTTAAAGCATACCCAACTTTCCAATTATCTTGTAAATCAATACCGGCAATTCTTGTCATTTTTTTTATCTTAGAAAATTAACCCTGGCGTTGTTTGTGCCTGGGATTTTTGCAAATAATATATAAAACGCCTCTGCGTTTAACAATTTTGCAGTCTTTACACCTAGCTTTTATCGAACTTATTACTTTCATAGTGTTTTTTTTATACCCGAAACTAATACTTTTTGGGGTTTAATACTTATAGACTATTCTGCCTCTGCCTTCGTCGTAGGGCGTCATTTCTATCTTAACCCTGTCTCCCGGAAAAACCCTGACATAGTTCCTGCGCATTTTCCCGGTCAAAGTTGCCAAAATAGTTCTTCCGTCTACAAGCTCAATTCTAAACATTGTATTGGGAAGGGCTGCCGACACGGAACCATCTACCTCAATTACATCTTTGGTTTTCATCTAGTCAATACTTTATTACCCTCGTCAGTGATAGCAACAGTCTCCTCAAAAAGTCCTGACATTTTACCATCCTGCATAGCAATTGTCCACCCATCTTCCAGAATCTCGACCTTATCGCCTCCTTCAGCATACATAACCTCGACAGCCAAGGTCATTCCTTTCTTAATCGCGGGGCTGTCTTCGATTCTTTCGGGCACAAAACAGGGGATCTGTGGATCCTCATGTAAACTTTTACCCACACCATGCCCGACCAAGGCTTTTATTGTTGTATATCCTTCAGCCTCAATAGTATCCTCAATTGCTTTGGAGATATCGTAGATGTGATTACCCTCCTTAGCCGCTTTTATTGCCTTTTGCAAAGCAAGGATTCCTGTATTCAAAAATTTCTTTGTCTCAGAAGTCGGGTTTACCCCTACCGTTACCGAAGTGTCGGTATGAAAACCTTTGTAATAAATTCCTACATCGATGCTTACGATATCTCCGTCTTCAAATACTACATCCGCGGTCGGAATACCATGAACTATCCCCTCGTTAATATTTACACACGTCGCCCAATAGTAGCCATGTTCTTTGGTGAAAGACGGCTCCGCTCCTTCTTCTTTAATTAATTTCATTGCCAAGTTTTCAATATCAAGTGCCGAAACACCTTTTTTAACGGCAGCGGCCAAAGCATTTTTAACCCGCCCAAGTTTTGCCCCGCCATCAGCCATTATCTGAATTTCACTTGGGGATTTAATTGTGATCATTTTTTGAAGCCTCCCTGACAATGTTTTCCAGATCCTTTGCGATTTCGTCAATTGATCTGTCCCCATTTACCCTTGTAAGTTTCCCTTTGCCGTCAACATAATCTATAAGCTCTTTTGTATTTTTAACGTAATAATCAAACCTGGTCTTAACGGAATCAGGTTTATCATCTTCCCTCTGAATAAGAGGGCTTCCACACTTGTCACAAATGCCCGATTTTTCGGAAGGTTTGGTTTCCGTATTGTAAATCTCACCACATTTGGAGCACATCCATCTGGAGGAAATTCTTTTTACTGCAACTTCCATCGGAACCTCCAGGGAAATTACGATGTCAAGATCATCGCCTTTACTCTTTAGAAAATTATCCAAAGCTTCATATTGGGAAACAAATCTGGGAAAGCCTTCAAAAAGAATGTCTTTAAGGTCCGTCTTTTGCTTTTCCAGAAAATCCAAAACGTGCATTGTCATTTCTTCGGGTGGAATAAGCTTCCCGGAAGTAACAATTTCTTTGATTCTTGGGTCAGTTTCGGCCAAGTTCCTCGCAACATCCCCTGTAGAAAGATGAAAAAGGTCAAATTTTTGACACAAAATCTCTGCCTGAGTTCCTTTTCCAGATGCCGGAGATCCCAAAAGGACTATGTTCATAATTTAGCTAAAGCCCTCATACCTTTCCATTACGAGCTCTCCTTCAATCTCGCGGATAATTTCCAAAACAACAGAAACAATAATAAGAATACTTGTCCCTCCAATTGCTAAGTTTGAGGCACCTAGAGTGTTTTGAAAAAGGGACGGCAATACTGCGATCACACCCAAAAAAGCTCCTCCAACCACTGTAATTCTAGAAAGGACGTGAGATAGATACTTTTCAGTTTCTTTCCCGGGTCTTATGCCCGGAATAAAACCTCCGCCTTTTTGCAAATCTTCGGAGATTTTTTCGGGATTGAAAACCACAGCCGTATAGAAATATGTAAACCCAAAAACCAAGAGGAAATAAACAACATTGTAAAGAACGGTTCCAGAGCTAAAGCCTGTGCTTACAGCAAGAGCAATGCTGGCTATTTTTGCATTTGGCACACTTGCTAAAAACTGACCAATCATGGACGGCATCAGAACCAAGGAAACGGCAAAAATAATCGGAATCACCCCTGCCTGGTTAAGCCTAATCGGCAAATACGAGGAGGCGGCAAGTCCTGACTCTGTTTTCCTTTTGGCATAATGAATTGGAACTTGGCGGATTGCTTCACTGACAAAAACAACGAGACCGACGATTAGAACGAGTACGGCTACAAATATTGCCATCTTTAATATATCCTGTGTCTGAAAAATACTCGCCGATTGTCCCAAAGTAATCGGAAGCCTTGCAACAATTCCTACAAAAATAAGTACGGATACTCCGTTTTTAAATCCGTATTCGGTAATAAGCTCACCCAACCAAACAGCAAAAACCGTACCCGCAGTCATGGTAACAACTAGAGAAAGTAGCGCGGTAGGCCCTAAAGACGGAATTATATTCTGGCCTTTAAGTAAAGCGTACATCCCGAATGCCTGCAAAGCGGCTAAAGGAACCGTCAGAAGACGTGTGTACTGATTTATTTTTTCCTGACCGTATTCTCCCTCTTTTTGCAATTCTTGAATTGAGGGAACGACATAACCCAAAAGTTGGAAAATAATCGAGGCGTTAATATAGGGGTTAAGACCCAACGCTAAAATAGAAAAATTGGCCAAAGTTCCTCCTGAAAAAACGTCCAAGAGAGAAAGAAGCGGGCTACCCGCAAAAAGTGTGGCAAGAGTGGTTCTATCGATTCCTGCAGCAGGAATATGAGCCGCAAGCCTAAAAACAATAATTACCAACCCGGTAATAAAAAGCTTTTTCCTGATTGAAGGAGTTTTAAAAGCTTTTACAAAAAACTTCGCCACAGAATTAAACATAAGTTCTTAGAATTATATCCCAAAATTGAACCTAAAAACAGAGTCTTGTAACAACCTCCGGATTAATTATTATTTTGAAGCCTTAACTTCTTTTTCGATGGGTTTTTCCGAAGCTATCTTTATCGCTTTTCCGGATGTGGGGACTGAGAATTTAAATTTTTTGGGATTTTTGCCAATGCTTAATATTTTGACTCCGTTAACTTTGGCCAGTTTTCCGTTTACAATTCCCAATTTAACAAGTTTCTCAAGGGTAATTTCCGTTCCTTCGGCGATTTTTTCAAGCCTTTTATAGTTAACGATTTCAGGTTTGGCTTTTGCATGGAATTTTCCTTTACCACGCATCAAAGGAAGTCTTTTAAGTAAAGATTTCCTCATTTTCATTCCTTCAAAAAGGACTCCAATAGTACCTCTACTCTTTTGTCCTTTTTGACCACGACCTGAGGTATGGGATCCTTTTCCGCTTCCCATTCCGCGTCCTACTCTCTTTTTACTTTTTGCTACAACTTTTGGTAGTTTTATCATATTTATTTTTTATTTCCTTTTTATATCTGCTATTTCTGAAATAGTTTCCAGGGCTTTAAGGGTTGCGTAAACATTGGAAACTTTATTTTTTGTTCCCAAAATTTTACCTACTGCGTCCCTGACTCCTGCCGCTTCCAAAACAACTCTCATAGGGCCTCCTGCGATAATACCGGATCCGGGAGGGGCCGGTTTGAGAAGGACTTTAGCTGCCGAAAACTTTTCGTTTACCGAATAAGGAATTGTTGTACCGACCAGTGGGACTAAAATTAATTTCCTTTTTGCGGCACTAATTGATTTTCTGATAGCATTTCGCACATCGGTTGCTTTAGCAAGGCCAACCCCTACTTTACCTTTTCTGTCTCCGACAACAACCAGTGCAGAAAATCTGATCTGGTTTCCACCCTTGGTCTTTTTGGAAATTCTATTTATCTGAACAACGGTCTCTTCAAATTCTTTGGGCGGGCCTTCATAATTTGTATTTGATCTCCTGTTAAAATTTCCCATATTTTAGAATTCCAGTCCTCCTTTTCTGGCTCCGTCCGCCAAAGCTTTAACCCTACCGTGGAATCTGAAACCATTTCTGTCAAACACGACTTTCTTTATTTTTTTAGCTAATGCTTTTTTGGCCAATTCCTCACCTACACCAGCAGCAACTTGAACTTTAGTCTCTTTTGATTTGCTCTTAATACCCAAGTCTGTGCAAGAAACTAACGTCTTTCCGTTTTCGTCATCAATTAGTTGTCCATAAATATGGGCATTGGAACGAAAAACCGAAAATCTTGGTCTATCCTCTGTGCCGGTAATTTTAGCACGGATCCTCAATTTTCTTTGAGCTTGTCTTTTGGCTTTTACTTGTAAAATTTTCATATTAGTAATTAGGCTGTTCCTCCTGCTTTGGCTGCAGCAGCTTTTCCTGCTTTCCTTCTTATCACTTCGTCAACATATTTAATTCCTTTTCCTTTATAAGGTTCGGGTGGCCTGACTGCTCTTATGTCAGCAGCAACTTGCCCGACCTTTTCTTTGTCAAAACCTTCTACCGTAACTATTGTTTTTTCAACTTTAAATGTAACTCCCTCAGGTGCTTTAACTTTAACAGGATGGGAATATCCGACGGTTAAAGATAGTTCATTACCGGATGTTTCTGCCCTAAAACCTGTTCCAACCAATTCCATTTTTTTGCTCCAGCCGGTGGAAACACCTATCACATCATTATTGATAAGTGCCCTTGTTGTTCCGAAAAGTGACATTACATATTTTGCCGATCCTTTGGCGCTAACTATCACCTTAGCGTCTTCAATAACGACTGCTATCTCAGGGGCAAAATGTCTCTTTATTGTCCCTTTTGAACCGGTCACTGTAACCGTATGTCCGGAAATTTCTACTGTTACACCCGCCGGTATTGTAATTGGTTGTTTGCCGATTTTGCTCATATTACCAAATCTCCGCTATTGCTTCCCCGCCCAGTCTGTCTTTGATTGCTTTTAGTGACGAAGTCATTCCTTTAGGTGTCGAGACCAAAAGAACTGAAGGACCTTTCTTTGCCTCAAGCTCATCAACACCCATATAAACTCTAAGTCCGGGTTTGGAAATGAGTTTAAGATCCATCAATCTTGGTTGTTTGTTTTTGAAAGTCAAAGTAACCGTCAATATTCCTTTTTCGTTTTTAATGCTATCAACAAAACCCATTTTCTTAAGAGCCTCGGAGATGGCAACAAGTTTTTTGTTGGATTTGACTACTATTTCTTTATTTTTTGCCATTGCGACGTTTTTGACTCTGATCAAAAAGTCCCCTACGGCATAATTTGTTACTGTTTCTTTTATATTAGTTTTTGTTTTCATTTTATTGTTAATTTGTCCCAAATAAGCTTTTGCTTTTGTCCCAAATAAGCTTTTGCTTACCAGGATGCTTTTCTGACTCCCGGAATTTCCCCTCTTAAAGCATGCTCCCTAAAACAGAGTCTGCAAAGACCGTACTTACGCATATAGCCACGGCCTCTTCCACAGATTTGACACCTGTTCCTGTATCTTATCTTAAATTTTAATTTCTTTGTTTCTCTTACTTCTTTTGCTGTTGTTGACATATTTATTAATTTTTCTCAAACGGCATACCCAATAATTCTAAAAGCTTCTTTGATTCTTCGGCATTTTTTGCTGTCGTAACAATCGTAATCTCAAAACCGTGGGCACTTGCACTTTTGGTCGAATCTATCTCGGGAAAAACTGTATGCTCATCAAACCCTAAAGTGTAGTTTCCCGTTTTATCAAATGATTTTGAGGGAACACCTCTAAAATCCCTGAGACGTGGCAAAACTATCGAAAAAAGTCTGTCCATAAATGAATACATTCTTTCGCCTCTCAAAGTTGCGCTTAAACCTACCGGCATTCCGGCACGAAGGCTAAAGCTTGCGATTGACACTTTTGCATTTCTGATGGACGGGGTCTGGCCTGTAATTACGCTCAAATCTTTCTTCAAAGCATCCATTTGTTGCTGATTTTTGGATAAATTTCCAATACCCATATTCACAACAACTTTTTCAACTTTGGGAACGGCAAAAGTGTTTTTGATGCCAAACTCTTTAGCCAAGGATCCTTTTATTTCTTTTTCGTATCTTTCTTGTAATCTATTCATAATTATTTTGTATCAATCTCTTTTCCGCATTTTTTACAAATTCTGACTTTTTCCTCTCCTGCAAATTTAAATCCGACTCTGGTCATTTTTTTACATTTCGGGCAAATTAGGGCAATTTTTCCAAAACCCAAGGCTCTCGGAATATCGTAGATTCCGCCTTTAACCTCACCAAAACCTTTAACATGCTTTTTGTACAGATTAACACCTGGAATCACGGCTTTTTCTTCAGTCGTTAATATTTTTTCAATCTTACCGTCCCTACCTTTATCTTTTCCTGCTGTTATCTTGACTGTGTCTCCTGTTTTAAATTTGATCATAAATGAAATTAAACCACCTCACGGGCAAGTGACGCAATTTTGTTGTAACCCGCTTCTTTTACTTCCCTTGCAACCGGTCCCAAGATTCTTGTGCCTCTCGGGAGTCCTTGTTTGTCTATAACCACCCCTGCATTGTCATCAAATCTGACATAGCTTCCGTCTTTTCTCATAACTTCCTTGTGTGTTCTAACAATAAGAACCTTAACTTTTTCGTGATTAATAACAACTCCGGCAGGATCGGCGTCTTTAACAACACCCAAGACTACGTCACCGATAGTCGCGAATTTGCCGACTCTTCCCGGAACTCCAATAACCATAATTCGCTTCGCGCCGCTATTGTCTGCCGGAACTAACATTGTTCTAAGTTGTATCATGTTTTTGTCTGAAATAAGGAATGCTTATTTCTTGGCCTCCTTCTTGTCTCCAACTACCTGCAATATTTTCCATTTTTTAGTCTTTGAATAAGGACGGGTATCGCTAAACTTGACCATGTCACCGATCTTTACACCGGTCTCGTCTTGAACATGGTATTTGGTCGATCTTTTGAACCTTTTTTGGTAAATCGGATGAATTTTAATTCTCTCCACGGACACTGTTGCTGTTTTTGCTTGTAATCCGATAACTTTTCCTGTAAAAATTTTCATTTTATTTAACTTCCTCCTTCTTTGGCTCAAGGCTGGACAACGCCTCAATAATTTCCTTTTCCCGAACCAAGGTTAGTATTTTAGCAATTTCACGGGTTAAATTCCTGCGCACTTTCAAATTCTTTTCTTTACCTCCCATAATTTTCATCTTTGCCTTCTCTGCTTCGATCTTTTTTGCCTCGGCAATTTTAGCCAACTCCTGGATGGTTTTTCCTCTTAGTTCGTTAATTTCTTTTCTTTTCATATTTATTTTTAATATTATTCCTCGGTTCTACTAATCACTTTTATGTCTATGGGTAGCTTCGCAGAAGCTTTTCTGAAAGCTTCTCTGATTGCTCCCGGTTCAGCGCCGGCAACTTCAAAAAGGATAAGGCCGGGTTTAACTACTGCAACGTAGGTTGAGATATCTCCTTTTCCCCCACCCATTCTTTTTCCCGCCGGACGGCTGGTAATCGGTTTGTCCGGGAAAACCCTGACCCAAACCCTACCTCCTCTTTTTAGAGAATGCGTAATTGTTCTTCTTGCTGCCTCAATCTGGGCAGAGGTTATCCAAGCAACTTCCTGGGCTTTCATCGCAAAATCCCCGAAAGAAATTGAGTTTCCGCGGGTAGCGGCACCTCTTCTTCTTCCTCTAAAATCTTTTATATATTTTCGTCTTTTTGGTTGTAACATACTTTTTATTTTTTCCGAAACAAGTTTTTAGTTATTCCTCAGATTTCTTATGAATTTATTCCTGTTTTTTATGTATCCAAACCTTAACTCCTACATATCCTCTTTTTAATAGTGCCGGAATTTGAGCGTAATCAATGTTTTCCCTAAGAGTTTGGGAAGGAACTGACCCCTGGTGAAAAGATTCTACACGCGATATTTCCGCCCCGTTAATACGCCCTGCCAAAACTACTTTTATACCTAGGGCTCCGCCTGCCATAACCCTCTCGATCGCCTTTTGGACCACGCGTCTGTGGGGAATTCTTCTTTCCATTTCTCCGGCAATTCTATCTGCTATTAAATATGCCGAAAGCTCGGGATTTTTAACTTCATTTATTCTGATATCAATTTTAAGATCCTTTACCGTCTTTTTCCTGACATCACTCATTATCTTCAAAATAAATTTTTTGACATCCTCAATTCCGGTTCCGCCGTGCCCGATAACAACACCCGGACGGCTTACGGTAATCGTAACCACCATGCTTTTTGGTAGTCTCTCAATCTCAACACTTGTGATTCCGGCCAATTTAAGCTTTTTGGTTAATTGCTCTCTTATTCGTATATCCTCAATCAAAAAATTCTTAAAACTTGCAGAGTCGGCAAACCACCTTGATTTCCAAGGTAAGAAAGTGCCTATTCTTATTCCTATTGGATTAACTTTTTGTCCCATGTTTTTTATAAAACAAGCTTTCGCTTATTTCTTTACCTCCTTTTTTTCAGATTTTTTAGTCTTTTCAACTTTCTTGACAGGCTCAATCTTCTCTTCATTTTTCTTTTCACTTTTAGCTTTCGTCTCTTCTTTTTTAATTGTTGTTAAGATCACTCTGATATGTGCCATTCTCTTTTTGAAAGGATGCCACATTCCACGACTGACGGCTTTTCCTCTTTTAAGTCTTGGCCCTTCTCCGATTTGGATTTCTTTAAAAATTAAATCTGTTTCGGACACCCCTTGCGCCTTAGCAGCGGCTACTGCACTTTTAATCACTTTTCCAAGCTCTCCGGCTGCCCTTCTTTGAACAAAAGGCAGCTTTTCAACAGCCTCTGCCGGTTTCATTTTTTTGACTATTCCGACAACGAGTCTGATTTTTCTCGGACTCATTAATAAATATTTTTGTGTTGCTTTAAATTCCTTTTGGTTATCCATTTTTTTTAAGTCTTGTCCATAGTTCTCTTAACTATCTCTCCGTGTCCTCTAAATGTTCTTGTGGGAGAAAATTCACCAAGTCTGTGTCCTACCATATCCTCGGTTACAAAAACGTCAATAAATACATGGCCATTGTGAACCTGGAAATATTTGCCGACAAAGTCAGGAGAAATCTGACATCTCCTGGACCACGTCTTTATAGGGCTTTCTTTAAGCCCCATTCCCTTTTCAACTTTTTTAACTAGTATTGGGTCTACAAACGGCCCTTTTTTAGCACTTCTTGACATATTAACCTAAAATTGACTTACCTCCTCTTCTTTGAACTATCACACGATTCGAATATCTGGTCTTGCTTCTGGTTTTTCCTACAGCCTTCCTACCGTAAAAGGTCTTTGGATATTTCATACCAACGCTGCTTCTTCCCTCTCCACCTCCGTGCGGATGAGAATGAGGGTTCATAGCAACACCGCGGACACTGGGACGAATCCCTTTATGTCTGTTTCTTCCGGCTTTTCCAATGACTTCATTTTTGGATTCAACATTTCCGATTTGTCCAATCACGGCTAAACATTCCGGACCAAACTTTCTTATTTCACCGGAAGGAAGTTTAACTAAAACCCATACTACTTTTCCAGTAGATAAATTGTCCTCTTTTCCAAATATCACCGCAACGCTTCCGGCTCCCTTAACTATCTGGCCTCCTTTTCCTTTTGTTACCTCAATGTTATGAACCGGCGTACCTACAGGAATAAGATTCAAAGGAAGGGCATTTCCTGGCTCTGTTGGCGCAACTTCGGATGCTATAACTTTGGATCCTACTTTTAAACCAACGGGGCTTAGTATATAACGCCTGTCGCCATCTTCATATACGACTAACGCAATTTCGGAATTTCTGTTGGGATCGTACTCTATTTTTTCAACAACTCCCCAGACATCTTTTTTGTCTCTTTTGAAATCAATTGTACGCAAAAATCTTTTCTCACGGCCACCTTGATGCCTTACGGTGACGACTCCGTTGGATCTTCCTGCTTTTTTAGCCAATATTCTCTTTAAAGTTTTCATAATATCTTATTTTTTACCCTCCTCAAAAATATCAATCTTGTCCCCGCTTTTTAGGATGACTATTGCCTTTTTAACAGCCCCTATTGAGAATTTCTTGCCTCTGGCATTTTTACCTTTTTCGGATCCGGTCCTGGTAGTCCTGACACCTACCACTTTTACGCCAAAAAGTTGTGCAATTTTGGCCGCAATCTGCTTTTTGTCCATAGTGGGTGAAACTTGAAAAGTATAGTTTCCAAGTTTTGCTTCTCTAAGGCTTTTTTCTGTAAAAATAGGTTTCATTTTTTATTTTTCCTTCTTTATTTTTGATTCCTTCGATACCTTCTTCTCTTCCCCAAAAATATCTTTGTCTATTACAATCATTCCACCCCGGAAAATATCAAGAGCGTTAGCATCTTTATAAAAAACGTATGAAGCATTGGCCAAATTTCTCAATGCCTTGGTAGCTTCTTTTGATGTCTCTGAGAGAACAAACGTAAATCTTTTTGCAGAAGTTGCTTTTTCAAGAGATTTCAAAAGCTGCATGGCAACTTTGGTTTTACCTAATTTAGAAATTCCTGAAACAAAAACAACCTCTTTGTCTTCGGCTTTCAAAGCAAATGTCATAAATTTAGATTTGTTCTTAATATCGTTAGGAAGATTTAAAATTCTTCTGACAGGTCTTGGACCAAGAGCGACTCCGCCTCCCACGAAAATAGGTGCTCTGCGGCTGCCGTGCCTCGCCCCACCTGTTCCTTTTTGCTTATATACTTTCTTGGTTGTCCTTAAAACTTCAGATCTGGTTTTGGTCTTCCTGAGTCCAATATGACTTCTTTCCTCGTAAACATGGATTGCCTGTGCCAAAAGCGAGGGATTTGTTTTTACTCCAAACTCTTTTGGTAGATTCGTGTCTTCAACTTTTGTTCCTTTAAGTGTAAATGTTTGTATTTTCATATTATTTATAATAATTCGACTTTTTATTCTTTAGCCGCTTCTTCAGCTTTGGGTGCTTCAGACTGTTTTTGCTCCTGAACTACATGTTCTTGTCCGCCTGTGGCCGCAGTTGAGGCAGATTCCTCAGCCGGGGCTTCACCTTCAACAACTTGTGCAACAGTTTCTTTCTCCAAGTCTTTCAAGCTTCCCGATTTAATTTTCCTAATAGTCAAAAGTCCTCCAACAATTCCGGGAACCTGTCCTGAAATTTCAATTTCTCCACTTTCTACGTCAACGGAAATTATGTGTAAGTTTTTGACTGTTACCCTCTCTCCCCCCATTCTTCCGGCCATTCTTTTGCCTTTATAAACTCTACCCGGGGTGGTTGTCTGACCAATTGATCCGGGAGCTCTCTCACGATCGCTTTGACCGTGGGTTCTGGGACCACCTCTAAAATGATGTTTCTTAACTACACCCGCGAATCCTTTTCCTTTTGAAATACCTGAAACCGCAACAACGTCCCCACGCTTAAAAATTTCAGTTGCGGTAACTACATCACCGACCTTGAATTCGGGTTCTTTCTCAAGCTTCACTTCCTGTAAATATCTTGAAAATTTATTATCTTTTGAGGTTTCTTTTAAATGTCCTTGGAGAGATTTCGAGGTGTTTTTAGCCTTCTTTGAGGAAAAACCTAGCTGGACTGCCCAGTACCCATCTTTGTCCATTTTCTTAATTTGTGTCACAACACAAGGTCCCGCCATTACTTTTGTAACGGGAATTCTCAGACCTTCAACGAAGGTCTGACTGTTTACACCTTTAGATCCTAAAATAGTATTAATCATGCTTGTTGTGAATCCTACACGACCTATAAAAAGCCGGGTGGACATTAAACAAAAGGCGCCTTCTTAAGGCGCTACGAAGCATCCTAGAGAAGACTGTCTGTGTGGCTGACTGTAATCATAACCACCATATTGTTATGAGGGGAATTATACCAGAAGTCAAAATCCTTAGCAAGCTAGGTGGTCAATTTATGAATAAGCTCCCTCGCAAACCTGTTTCTTACAATGCTCTCAGCCCTAATCCAATCCTGTTCCTCTGTCCCTTCTTTCCCCTTTGCAGCCCTATTTAGATAGATCTTATACGCCTCAATGGCAACCTCGCTGTCACAGCCTAAATATTTTTCCCAAGACAAACGTTTTTCTACATATCCCGCAGCATCACTAGGCAGTTCCTTCCCCATATCTAAGATATTATTAAAGAGTATTTGGCATAAAAAAACAATAATTATGTTAAAATCGCGATGTGACAAAAACCTTTAAAAAAATCGTGGTTTTGGCTTTTTTTATGACCTGCTTTACCCTGATTTTAGGAAATCTTTATAGAATTATATCTACGTCCGCCCCCGACTTCGGAGTGTTGTGGATTTCTGCGAAAGACATGCTGGTGGGCAAAAATCCATACACAAACCCAACAATTTACACCCCCAACGCTTATCCTCCGATAAGCGAGATATTTTATTTACCCCTGGGTTTTCTTTCTTATCAAAAAGCCCTGGCCGTTTTTACTTTTATTTCCTTCGCTTCAATTTTGGGATCCGTTTTTTTGTCTTTAAAGCTAACTGCAAAAAAGGCCGCCTGGCATTATTTCCTCCTTTTTTTGGGACTAACCTTAATGTCTTTTCCGACAAAGTTTTCTCTGGGAATGGGGCAGATTAACCCGATTGTTCTTTTTCTATTGCTTCTGGGGGTCTACCTGGACAGAAAAAATAATTTTCTTTGGGCGGGTGTATCTTTAAGTATCGCAATTGCCCTAAAACCGATTTTTGTATTCTTCCTTTTGTTTTTTGTCTTAAAAAAATCCTGGAAAACCGTTCTGGCAAGCGTGCTTCTTGTCACTCTTTTGGCTGTTTCTACTTTAATATTTTGGCCTTTGGATATCTGGATTTCGTGGTTTGAAACCGGAATAGTCCCTCTTTCAAATTTTGCAGGCCGTGAGGCTTATGTCAACCAGGGGGTTGTCAGTTTCATTTCAAGATTCATAAGTAACATTAATGCAAGAATTTATCTTAATTTGGTTACAACAATTGCACTCATTGTTTTGCCTGTAATTATGGCAATAAAAAAGAAAGGTCAAGATTTGGTTCTTTCGCTTTTCATTATTACCTTGCTTTTATTTGATACTACTTCCTGGCAACATCACTTTGTCTGGCTCATTTTCCCTTCTATAGTTTTATTTTTCCGAGTCATTAAATCAAAAAGAATTATACTTCTGGGACTCCTTACTATTGCCTATTTCCTGGTCAGTTGGAACTTCAAAAAACCGGATCTTTACCCCACCATTCTTCTTTCAAATCAATTTTATGGAACGCTGATCATGTGGGGAATGAATATTTATTTTTTGGTAAGTACTCACAAAAATACAGCTAAAACAGATATCGGAAGCGCCAGGTATAAAATATTTGAACTTTTTAATTTTGAGTGAAACATTAGCCAAAAAAGCGGTATTGTCGGAGCCAAATATCTTCCCAAATTCTCCAAGAAAGGAACCAGGTTAACGGTTAATGTGAATAAATATATAGAACTTATTATCCAAAATTCCAAAGTTTTATTTTTAAATGATTTGAGATAGAGATAGAAATACACAAAAATATAAAAAATGCCTGAAACAAGAATTCTGTACCACTGCCACCTGAACGCTCTTAACACATCTTGTCCCAACTGGACAATCCCCATACTGATTCTTTCCGGATGTAGTGCTTGATAAGTAAAAAGCTGGTAGAAGGGGTTGCCGGAACCGTAAAAATAAATATTGTAAAGCGTAAGTAACAATACCGGCATCACAAAATAGGGTAAATTTAATAAAAATTTACCAAACTTTTTCTTCAAAGCCATATAAATAAAAACTCCGGCAAGAACTGCTAAACCGGCCAGTCTGAACCATACGGATATGCCTATTATTAAAAACGCCCATTTAAAATTCTTACTCTTAGTTAAAAAGTAAGATAAAACTATTAGAAATATAAAAGGATATTCCGTATCGATTAATGAAGCCAGGTTTAGGAGTATCGGGGGAAAAATAAGCGGCACGAAACTTAAAGGTGAGTGGGTTAATTTGTATAACAATAAATATGAGCCACCAAAAAAAATGAACATTAAAAGGTAACCGGCCACATAGATATCCCCTGTTAAAAAATGTAACAAATAAATCAAAATTGGTAGCCCGGGCAAAAGTCTGGAATCATAAAAGGAGATTTTACCCACCTCAAAAGGCAAGTGTCTGGCATACTCCATGTAATTATCTTGCTGGATGACTCCTTGGTTAAATCTATAAAATGCCAATAATACGGCCAAAATAAGACTCAACAAAAACCATTTATGTTTCGTTATTTTTTCACGCATTCGAAAGTATTATACTCTGAAAAATATGATACTTATAACAGGGGCGTCGGGTTTTATAGGAAAGAAACTTTTACCACTAATCAAGAAAGAATACCCTAAAAAAGACGTATTTATTCTGGACAAAAAAAGACATGACTTAGTTTCCGGAAGGGGTCTTGGAAAGGTTCCGAAAAACCCAAATCTCGTTTTTCACTTGGCCGCTGCAACCGACACAAGTAAACGCGATCAAAGGTGTAACGACTTGGGCACCAGAAATCTTCTCAATGCACTTAGCGAAATCGGACCAAAAACGCATTTTATCTTTACCTGTTCCCAGGCAATTTTTTCAGATAGGCACGATACTAAAAATCCCATAAGCGAAAAGACAAAACCGGCAATAAACAATAAATACGGAGAAACAAAACTTGAAGCCGAAAAGATGCTTCTGGCAGAATCTAAAAAGAAAGGTTTTAAATTAACAATCATAAGACTTCCGACTGTTTGGGGAGATAACCCCCGAAAAAACAGCTTTTTGAATTTTTTGAAAAGTTTGGTCGATAAAAATTCAATTTTTTCGAGACTAAATTGGCCCGGAAAAGTGGCTTTAATTAATGTCGAGGATGCAGCGAGGTTTATTCTTGACGCCGCTCAAAAACCGGCAAAAATTACTTCAATTGCAGTAGAAAATTTAACCCTGGCCGAAATTTTTGAAAAAATAACAATCGGGAAAGGAAAGGTTTATAGACAAATCAAGGTTCCAAAATTTGTTTGGGATCTGGCAAGAAAATTAAGGCCATATCTAAAATATTTTGAGCCTATTTTGCCAATTAAAATCTTTAACTATTTTTGGAGAGCCTCAATCGTTGTGGATAGTCCTTTATCCTGTAAAGTAAACCTAAAGGGAACAAAATTTACAACAATTTCAAAAAAACATGAGCGCTAGCGAGGGATGAAATAAATTTAATAACCTTACATCTTGATCTCAATACTGACTCCGGCCCCAGTCAAACTTACCATTCGTCTTTTCAATTCTATTCGAATACGACTCATGGGGCGTTATTGACGGAGCACTCGGCGTTCGAAAAATGTAACTGGCGTTACATTTTGATTTCGATACTTACGCCTGCCGGAAGATCCAAAGGTATCGGTCCTATAATTTTTGCACCAGTAGCTAAAGCGGTATCGACTATCTTTGCTGCCGCCTCGTCAACTACTCTATGATCGTAACTTTTGAGTTTTACTCTAAGTCTTGAGCTTGCCATCTAAGGTTAATGTGCTTTACGCCACCTTGGCGTATTACTTAATTATCTTGGTGATGACTCCGTCTCCTACGGTGTGTCCACCCTCACGAATTGCAAATCTGAATCCTTCTTCTATAGCTACCGGTTGGATAAGTTTAACAGTCATCTTGGCATTGTCACCAGGCATGACCATTTCAATTCCTTCAGGAAGTGTGGCCTCGCCGGTAATATCAGCCGTCTTAATATAGAACTGTGGCTTATAACCTGTGAAGAACGGTGTGTGTCGTCCTCCCTCTTCTTTGCTCAAAATATAAACTTCTGCTTCAAAATCTGTGTGAGGAGTAAGTGATCCGGATTTTGCAAGAACCTGACCTCTTTCGACTTGTTCTTTCTCTACTCCGCGGAGAAGTATTCCGACGTTATCTCCTGCCTGAGCCTCGTCTAGTGTTTTTCTGAACATTTCCAATCCTGTTGCAACTGATTTTTGAGTTGCTTTAAGACCTACTATTTCAACTTCTTCGTTTACCTTGATAATTCCTCTATCAACTCTTCCTGTGACCACTGTACCTCGGCCTTGAATTGTAAATACGTCCTCAACAGCCATTAAGAAAGGCTTGTCTATTTCACGAACAGGATCCGGAATGTAACTGTCAACTGCGGCCATAAGTTCCTCAATTTTCTTCTCAGCCTCAGCATCACCCTCAACTGCTTTAAGAGCTGATCCTCTTATAACAGGTACTTCATCACCCGGGTATCCATATTTCTTAAGAAGTTCTCGGACATCAGCTTCAACTAAATCAATAAGTTCGGTGTCAGTTACCATGTCACATTTGTTGAGGAAAACTACGATTGCCGGAACGTTAACCTGTTTGGCTAAAATTACGTGCTCACGGGTTTGAGGCATTGGGCCATCGGCTGCGGATACAACCAAAATTGCTCCGTCCATCTGAGCAGCACCGGTGATCATGTTCTTAATGTAATCAGCATGACCAGGAGCATCGATATGGGCATAATGCCTTTTTTCGGTTTGATATTCTTGATGGGAAAGATTAATGGTGACTCCTCTTTCTTTTTCTTCGGGAGCACTGTCAATATCCTCGTATTTCTTGGCTATGGCTAAACCTTTCTTGGCCAAAACTATAGTAATGGCTGAGGTAAGAGTTGTTTTACCGTGGTCAACGTGACCAATAGTACCAATATTTACGTGTGGTTTTGTCCTCTCAAAATGTTGTTTTGCTTCGCCTGCCATGTTTGTTAATTATATATTCTCTCTGAAAAAATACAAGGGCAAATCGCCCTCATGTAGTGTATTATACCTGAGGCTAAAAAGCCGTGTCAACAAGCATTTTATCCTCTGGGCATTTCGACCTTTCCGCTCTTTGCTACTACTTGAGCAGCAATATGAGACGGGACTTCATCATAATGGGACGGTTCAACGTATGCTCTGGCACGACCTTGGGTAAGTGATCTCAACTTTGTTGCGTAACCGGAAAGCTCTTCCAAAGGTGCCTGCGCGTAAATCACGGTTTCACCTGCTTTTTCCTCAGATCCTGAAACTTGGGCACGCTTACTGGAAAGGTCTCCTATAACATCTCCCATATATTCACCGGGGGTAAATACTTCAACTTTCATGATTGGCTCAAGAAGTATTGGATCGGAATGCTTAAATGCATCCTCCAAAGCCATTGATCCGGCAATCTTGAACGCCATTTCTGAAGAATCGACATCGTGGTAACTTCCGTCGTAAACGACAGCTCTCATGTCTACCATTGGGAAACCTGCCATAACACCATTTTCCATTTTTTCTTTGATTCCTTTTTCAATGGCAGGAACATATTCCTGAGGAATTGCTCCACCCTTAATTTCGCTTTTGAACTCAAATCCCTCACCTCTTCCGAGAGGTTCAAGGCGAAGTAGGCAGTGACCATATTGCCCACGACCACCGGTTTGCCTGATATACTTCCCTTCTCCCTCGCCAATCTTTTTGACCGTCTCTTTGTAAGCGACCTGGGGGGCACCGGTATTGGCCACAACGTTAAATTCTCTCTTCATTCTGTCTACCAACACCTCAAGTTGAAGCTCTCCCATTCCGGAAATAATGGTTTGTCCTGTTTCCGGATTGCTTTTTATTCTAAAGGTTGGATCCTCATCTGAAAGTTTATTTAATGCGATTCCCATTTTTTCCTGATCGCTCTTTGTGGCAGGCTCAATTGCCAATGAAATGACAGGCTCAGGGAAACTGATGGATTCAAGAACTATTGTGTGCCCCGGATCACAAATCGTGTCCCCCGTCGAAGTTTCTTTAACTCCTACGACTGCAACTATCTCTCCTGCATAAGCCTCTTCTATAAGTTCCCTTTGGTCGGCATGCAGCAAGACCAATTTACCGATTCTTTCATTTTTTTGTTTAGAAGCGTTATAAACTTCCTGTCCTGCTTTGATTGATCCTGAATAAACCCTCATGTAAACCAAACGTCCCACGTGGGGATCTGTCATAACCTTGAAGGCCAGTGCGCTCAACGGGGCTTCGTTTTTCCTTTCGCGTATATCCTCACCACCTGTTTTAGGATTAATTCCCTTTACGGGAGGAAGATCTGTTGGAGAAGGTAAATATTCAACGACACCATTCAATAAAAGCTGACTTTCTGCTGTCCTATTGTCTCCTCCGAATACCGGGAAGAATTTTCCTGTAATGACACCTTTTCTTATTGCCCTTTTTAGGATTTTTTCATCAGGTTCTTTACCTTCAAGGAACAAGTTCAAAGCTTCATCATCAAACTCGGAAACTTTTTCAATAAGTTCAGCTCTATATTTTTTGGCCGTTTCGAGAAGATCAGCCGGAATTTCCTCTTCAGTAAGTGCATGGTCCTCAACAGCCTTGAAAGTGAATGCTTTCATCCTGATGAGATCAACGACACCCCTATGGTCGTGTTCCAAACCTATCGGAACCACAACGGGTGATGCGTTTGCCCTGAGTCTTTCCCTAATCGATTTAATTGAAGATTCAAAATCAGCACCTATAAGGTTTAACTTATTAAGAACACAAATCCTTGGGACGTTATATTTGTCAGCCTGTCTCCAAACAGTCTCTGACTGGGATTCGACTCCTGTTCTACCATCAAAAACCATCAAAGCACCGTCCAACACTCTCAAACTTCTCTCAACTTCCGCTGTAAAATCGATATGACCTGGTGTATCAATGATGTTAATTCTGTAATGTCCCGCCTCAACTGATGTACTTTCTTTTATGTCCCAGAAGGCTGTAATTGCAGCAGAAACGATTGTTATACCACGCTCCCTTTCTTGTGCCATCCAGTCGGTAACGGTTGTGCCTTCATCTACCGATCCCAATTTGTAGGTTCTGCCTGTTTCAAAAAGAAGTCTCTCTGTGGTGGTGGTTTTTCCGGCGTCAATATGTGCAATAATTCCAATGTTTCTAATTTTTTCATAGGAAACATTGCGATCCTTTGTCGCAGTAACCACTATGCTAGCCTTTTTCTTTGCTATTTCTGCCATGACACTAAATTATAAATTAGAAATGATAAATACTAAACGAGGTAACTTTAAAAGCACTACCAGCGAAAATGACTGAATGCCTTGTTCGCCTCTGCAACTCTCTCCATGTCTGTCCTTTTCTTGACAGCTAATCCTTCACCTTTTGCTGCATCCATAATTTCGGTTGACAATTTTGCACTGTATGTGTGAAATTCTGAATTAGCCCTGGAATTTGCTGCCAAAACCAACCACCTTATCGCCAAGGACTCACGTCTTATTCCACGAACCGGCTGCGGAACCTGATAGGCTGCTCCCCCGATACGCTTTGGGCGAACTTCCATGGTGGGTTTAATGTTTTCGATGGCCTGATTAAAAACTTGCAAAGGATCGCTTCCTGTTTTTTCCTTGATCGTCTCAAGTGCCTCATAAATCTCACGCTTGGCAACCGACTTTTTGCCATCAAACATACTCCTGTTTATGAGTTTGGTTAAAAGCCTGCTTCCATAAATAGCATCGGGTTCTACGACTCTTATTTTGGTTGTACCTTTTCTTGACATTATTTAGCTCCTCCCTGACTTTTCTTTGCACCATATCTGCTTCTGCCTCTTTGTCTGCCGGAAACTCCGGTCGTGTCATATCTTCCCCTAACCACATGGTATTTTACACCTGGAAGATCTTTAACACGTCCTCCCCTAATCATAACAATTGAATGCTCTGCAAGTTCGTGGCCTTCGCCGGGAATGTAAGCTGTAATTTCTTGTTTGTTGGAGAGTCTAACTCTTGCAACCTTACGAAGTGCAGAATTTGGTTTTTTGGGAGTCATTGTACGAACTGCCAAAACCACACCTCTTTTGAAAGCCGAGTGGCTGTCTGAAAACTTTCTTGTTTTTGCATTAAACCACCTTTTTAAAGCCGTTGTTTTGGTCTTTCTGAGAATTCTTTTTCTGCCGGTTCTGACTAGTTGATTAATTGTTGGCATATTAACCTTGAGACATTCGTGCCCTATCGGGGGAAACGGGAATCAGCCTACCTATAATAACATTCTCCTTTAGACCTATAAGGTGATCTTCACGTCCCAATAGCGAGGCTTCCGTTAATACATCGGTGGTTTGCTCGAATGATGCGGCTGAAAGCCAGCTGTCAGTATAAAGTGCGCGTCTTGTGATACCCAAGACAACCTGCTGTGCGCTGGCCGGTTCTCCACCTGCTGCCAATACTTTTTCGTTCTCTTCGTCAAAATTGGCACGTGACGTTAATTCACCGGGAAGGAATGGTGTGTCTCCTGTGGTAACTATTCTGACTTCATCACTCATTTTTCTGACAATGACTTCAACGTGTTTGTCGTTAATCGGAATTCCCTGTGATTCATAAACTTTCTGAATTTCATTAACAATATACTCTTGTGCCGGTCTAAGGCCTTTAATAGAAAGAATATCTTTGATGTCGAGCGCTCCCTTTGCGAGAGCTCGACCGGCATCTACCAATTCTCCGTCTTCTATCGCAAGCTCTAAAGTTTTAGGAATAATATACTCTTTCTCTTCCTTTGGCGTTCCTTTCGAAGTTATCGTAACTTTCCAACCTTCGTCGGTTTCAGAAATTCGTGCTTTACCTGTAATTTCAGAAAGTGCCGAAACTACTTTAGGAAGTCTGGCCTCAACAAGCTCTTCAACACGAGGGAGACCTTGGGTAACGTCAACTCCGACCACACCTGCAGCGTGCTTTGTACGAAGAGTAAGCTGTGTTCCGGGCTCTCCGATAGACTGGGCTGCAACAACTCCGACCGGCATTCCTATTTCAACCAAAGACTTGGTGCCAAGATCCCAACCGTAACATTTTGCACAAATTCCATGCCTGGCCTGACAAGTGAGTGGAGATCTGACCGAAATCGAAATTATGCCTGACTCATCAATCTTTTTAGCGGCTTCCTGATCAATCATTTCACCCGAGGGTATGATTACTGTTTTACCGTCCTTGCCAACAATATCTTTTGCAGCAAACCTACCAAAAATTCTGGATGCGAACGATTGAGGTCTTAAGTCTTTTCTGATTTCCTGACCATCCTTGGTACCACAATCGTCAAGTCTCACAATAAGATCGTGGGCTACATCAACAAGCCTTCTGGTTAGATAACCTGCGTCTGCCGTTTTAATAGCGGTATCGGTAAGACCCTTTCTGGATCCGCGGGAAGAAGTAACGTACTCAAATACTGACAAACCTTCCCTAAAGTTACTTTTGATAGGAAGTTCGACAATTTTACCCATAGGATCAACAACAAGTCCACGGATAGCAGCAAGCTGCTTAACTTGATCGCGGGAAGCACGACCGACTTTTGCGTCGATCACAACACGGATTGGGTTAGTCGGCTCCATTTCGTTCCAGGTCTTGTCTGCTAAATCTTCAGAAACATCAATCCAAACTTCTTGAGTAAGGCGTCTCTTTTCTTCTGCTGTAATAAGACCTTGATTGAAGTTTTCTTCAATTTCCGAAACTTTTTTGTCGGCTTCTTCCAAAACTTTGGCTTTACCCGGATATACTTTTGCGTCAAAAATACCAAACGAGATACCTGAAATTGTTCCTCCAAAAAATCCAAAGTCTTTGACATCGTCAACAAGTTGAGTCACCCTTTCCCTTGAAACAGCTTCATAAGCTTTAACGAAGAGTGACTTAATAACAGAAGATGTCACTGACTCGTTTATGAAATCAAAATTCTCAGGTAACACCTCATTGAAAAGAAGTCTTCCAACGGTTGTTTCAATTATATTTTTACCAATTCTGACTTTAATGTTTTGTCTGATACCTAGCTTACCTGTTTGCTGTGCAAAAATAGCTTCTTCTTTGTCGGAAAAAATTGTTGGATACATCTCAAGCCTTGTGTCAATAGATGTTAGGTAGAAAGCTCCCAATGCAATTTCCTTGCTGGAAGGTGTTGCTGCCGGACCACCATCTGAAGGCTTCAGTAAATTATTTGTAGGAAGCATCAATGTTCTTGCCTCTTCAACAGCTTTATCGGAAAGCGGAACGTGTACTGCCATTTGATCTCCGTCAAAGTCTGCGTTAAAACCGCTACAAACCGCAGGATGAAGCCTGATTGCGCTTCCTTCGATAAGAACCGGATAAAAAGACTGGATAGACAATTTATGAAGAGTCGGGGCTCTGTTCAAAAGTACAGGGTGATCTTTTGTAATTTCTTCCAATATGTCGAATACTTCGGGTGGGCGTCTGTCGAGCATGTTTTTGGCACTTTTTACATTAGGAGCAATCCCACGGGCAATCATCTCCCTAAGGACAAAAGGTTTGAACATCTCCAGCGCCATGTCTTTGGGAAGACCGCATTGGGTGAGTTTAAGCTCGGGTCCCACAATAATAACTGAACGTCCGGAATAATCGACACGCTTACCCAAAAGATTTTGCCTAAACCTTCCCTGCTTTCCTCGAAGCATGTCGGAAAGGGATCTTAGAGGCTGTCTGCCACGAGACTTTCTTGTTGCTTTTCTTTGAGAAGCATCGATCAAGGAATCAACAGCTTCCTGAAGCATTCTTTTTTCATTTCTAAGAATTATTTCGGGGGCACCTAAACCGATAAGGTGCTTAAGACGGTTATTTCTATTGATAACCCTTCTATATAAATCGTTAAGGTCGCTTGTTGCAAAACGTCCGCCGGAAAGTTGGACCATAGGTCTAAGATCTGGAGGTAGAACCGGCAAAACTCTCAAAACCATCCAACCGGGGTTAACCTTGGCACGCCTTAGACCGTCAATTAGTTTTAACCTCTTAACTATCTTGATATACTTTGAGCTTCCTCCTTTGGTTGAAGTGATTTCTTCACGAAGCGACTTGGAAATCTCTTCCAGATTTATTTTACTAACCGCTTCAAGTACTGCATCCGCACCCATTTTAGCGGTGAAGAAATCAGTCGCCTGGTGATCGTATAGTTCATCAAATTCTTCTTCACTAAGAATACTTAGTGGGCGGAGTCCTTTAATGATAATCATTAAGTTGTCAAAAAGTTCGTTGGTTCTGGAAACTGTACTCTTTTCTTCCTCAGAGAGAGCGGCTTCTTTCTTACGAAGGTTTAGTTCAATCTCAGCCAAAGCCAAAGAGGCTTGTTCTTTGTTTTTAATTTTAGTGGTAACTTTTGCTTTTGCTTCGTTTTCCTCAACTCTTAAGCTATCGCGCCTGGATTTAAAATTATCGGCAATTTCACCCAAGCTTACGTCTTTAGCTTCCTGAATGTTTTTAACGGCAACTTTTCTACCCTCTTCATCAACGTCTGTAATCAAATATCTTGCAAAATAAATTACTTGCTCAACGCCTCTTGGAGCAACTCCTAAAAGTAGCGAAATCTTACTCGGAGCACCTTTAAAGAACCAAACATGTGCAACCGGTGTTGCCAAAGTGATGTGACCCATACGCTCACGCCTGACTCTACTTTCAGTAACCTCAACACCACACTTGTCACAAATCACACCTTTATACCTGATTCTTTTGTACTTTCCACAGTAACATTCCCAATCTTTAGTAGGACCAAATATTCTTTCATCAAAAAGTCCATCTTTTTCAGGCTTTAGAGTTCTGTAGTTAATGGTTTCCGGTTTGGTAACTTCACCACGGCTCCACGCACGGATCTGCTCGGGAGAAGCAAGTATTATAAGTAAACTCTTAAAGTCTGTTAAATTTTTTAGATCTGCTAATTGTTCCATATGAATCTGATATTTTAATTTATAACCTCTTCAACTTCCATAGGACCTTTGTCTTCCAGTAATTCACTCGTCGCAACCACCTCTGCTCCCGCCGCTTTTGCCAATTCTTCGCCTTCAGCAACTTCAGTGGTAACTTCCTTGGAAATAACCGCACCTTTAGGATCCACTGCCAAACCCAAGGAATTAAGTTCACGGACCAACACCTTGAAACTTTCCGGTATTGTCGATTCGGGAATTTCGGTTCCTTTAACAATGGCTTCAAAAGCTTTGGCACGACCCAATACATCGTCGGATTTGATTGTAAGCATTTCCTGTAAAGTGTGTGCCGCTCTGTGTGCTTCCAACGCCCAAACCTCCATCTCTCCCAAGCGCTGACCTCCCATTTGAGCCTTACCTCCGAGAGGTTGCTGAGTGACTAATGAGTACGGTCCGGTACTTCTGGCATGGGTTTTGTCCTCAACCATGTGGATAAGTTTCATTATGTAGCTGACTCCTACGACTGTATCTTCTTCAAACGCCTGGCCGGTACGCCCGTCGTAAAGTCTGGCTTTTCCATTAACGGGAAGTCCTGCTTTTTTAAGTTCTTCGGCTATAACATCTGCTCCTATTTTGTCAAAAACAGGAAGAGCTCCCTTAATCCCCTCAGATCTCAAGGCCCAACCAAGATGCGCCTCCATGAGTTGTCCCAAGTTCATACGGGAAATAACCGATAAGGGCGAAATAAGAATATCAACGGGAGTGCCGTCAGCAAGATATGGCATGTCGGCAACAGGCATGATTTTGGAAACCACACCTTTGTTACCGTGTCTTCCTGCAACTTTGTCTCCAACGGTTATTTTCCTAATCTGAGCAACCCTGACAATTACTTTTTTAATGACACCCGGGCCAAGCTCATCACCCTTGTCACGATCAAGAATTTGAACATCAACCACTGTTCCGCGCTCACCATGAGGAACTCTCAAAGAAGTGTCTCTCACTTCTCGTGCTTTCTCACCAAAAATTGCCCTAAGAAGTCTTTCTTCTGAAGTAAGTTCCGTCTCACCTTTGGGTGCAATTTTTCCAACCAGAATGTCGTTTGGCCCAACTTCTGCACCGATCATTACGATTCCGTCACCGGCGAGGTTGGCGAGTTCTGCTTCGGAAACATTGGGAATATCGTTTGTGATCTCTTCAGGTCCTAGTTTTGTATCAACTACTTCTGAATCATATTCCTCGATGTGGATAGAGGTCAAAAGATCCTCTCTAACCAGTCGGTCAGAAATAAGAATAGCATCCTCAAACCCATAGCCTCCAAGGCTGGTGTATGCAATTGTAAGATTACGTCCCAAACCTAATTCCCCATCTTCACTTGCCGGACCGTCAACTAAAAGATCACCTTCGGTAACTTTTTTACCGGGTTCTACTCTGGTTATCTGGTTGTAACAGGTAGAATGTGCCGTACGCTTAAACTTGGTAAGATAATAAACTTCTCTGGCACCGTCATCCAATATTTCAACATCATCCGTGCTTAATTCTCCATCTTTCAACTTTTTATCCAATTTAACGACCACCTTTTCTCCGTCGGCAAACTCAACAAGTCCTGCGTGTTTTGCCCTTATCACTCTTTGCATTCCTGCCGAGATTTCACCTTCCATTCCGGTCCCGACTATTGGAGACTCGGGATTAACAAGAGGAACAGCCTGACATTGCATGTTACTTCCCATCAAAGCTCTGTTACCCTCATCATTGGCTAAAAACGGAATAAGTGAAGCTGAAGCTCCAACTACCTGCCTTGGGGTAACATCAATGTATTCAACTAAATTTGACAAACCTTCAATATACTTTCCTCTGTACCTTAGAGGGACTCTTTTATCTGTAATGTAGCCCTTGTCGTCAATATTGACACCCGAATGTGTAATGTAATGATCTTCCTCATCATCTGCGGTCAAATAAACTATTTCGTCGGTAACCCTGGCTTTTTTACCGTCTTTTACAACTTTTTTATACAAAGTCTCAATAAAACCGAACTCATCGACTTTTGCATATAGTGCCAAATATGTGACAAGTCCGATATTTGGTCCTTCCGGAGATCTGATCGGGTCTATTCTTCCGTATTGGGATGCGTTAACGTCACGGATTGAGAAACTTGCCCTCTCCCTATTGATACCGCCTGTACCCAAAACAGAAACACGCCTAAGGTTATCAACCTCACTTAAGGGGTTCGTGTCGTCCAATATAGTAGAAAGTTGGTTGCTTCTGAAAAACTCGTTCAATGATGCAATCAAAGGTCTGGCATTAATCAAAGTTGCCGGAAGAGGCTTATCGTCTGGTGAAATCAAACTCATTTTTTCTTTGACGCTTCGTTCTAATCTTAAAAGACCTACTCTGAAGGCGTTAACGGCAACAAGTTCTCCGACACGTCGAAGTCTGCGGTTACTTAAATGGTCGATGTCGTCGAGCTTACCTGCACCGTTTTGCAAACCAATGAGATAAGTAACGACTGCGACTGCGTCCTGCCTTGTCAGTACCCATGTGGATTTTTCATTGGGAAGACTTAGGCCCAATTTTTTATTTATCTTAAATCTCCCGACCTTCCCCAAGTCGTAGCGTCTGCCGTCAGTAAACAAGCTTGCAAAAAGCCCCTCTGCATTTTCCAAAACAGCGGGTTCTCCCGGCCTCATTTTCCTGTAAATCTCAACTAAGGCTTCTTCTCTTGTTTTTGTTGAGTCTTTGGCCAATGTTGCTGTGATATATTGATGATCTTTGTCTTTGTCGATATTCTTAAAAGAATCAATCATCATCTGATCAGACTCAACTCCTAAAGCCCTCAAGAATGTGGTTGCCAAAACTTTTCTGCGCCTATCGATTCTGGCGTAAATCAGGTCTCCTCTCGTGACTTCAAACTCCAACCAACTTCCATGAAGTGGTCGTACCTCGGCACGGTAAAGAATGCGTCCCGAAGAAGGATCAAGCTCTCCCGAGAAATAAGCACCGGGGGATCTGACAATTTGGTTAATAACAGCTCTTTCAATTCCGTTGATAATAAATGTCCCGGCAGATGTCATTTGGGGTATATCTCCCAAAAACACATCTTGAGTAACTTCCTGGCCTGTTCTTTTGTTAACTAGGGTTGCGCGAATTTTAAGTGGAGATGAAAAACTAATTCCTTTTTTCTGAGCAAGTCTTGGGGAAATGGTGGGAAGTCCTAAGGAGTGATCACCTAAAAATAGTTGCCAATTTTTGCCTGTAAAATCATCGATCGGAGAAACTGTAACCAACTCTTCCTTAATTCCCTCTCCTAAAAACCATTGCCAGCTTTCACTTTGAACCTGGCTTAAGTTTATTTTTGGTAATTTTTTTTCTTCCTTACCAAAATTTCGACGAAATGATTTTTGAGATGACATTATTCTTGGTAGTTATTAACACTATAAGACCCGCCAGTATGAAGCGAGACGGGCGTACCATTCATGTACGCCTAAGATCGGATTATACCCACAATTAACCCTATGTCAATAAGTAAATTATTTACCCAGATACCTAGCTATGTTGGTATTGTGCTCTTCCAGCGTCTCGGCATAATGAATCTGTCCTTTTGTGTCATGAATATAATACCAATATTCACTCTCTGTTGGATTTAAAACCCCCCTAATAGAGGAGAGGCCGGGGCTGGCGATCGGTGTAGGTGGAAGACCTTGATATTTATAGGTATTGTACGGGGATCCCGCTGATAGGTTATCCAAGGTTAAAATCGGCCACCATTCTTTTGATGTTCCAACCGCATACTGGACTGCCGCATCCGTTTGGAGAGGCCAACCGGAGTTTAATCTTTTAATAAGTATTCCCGATACAACCGGACGTTCCTGGTCAGTTTTAGTTTCCCGTTCAATGATGGAGGCCAAAACAATTGCTTTCTCAAAGGAAAGTCCGGATCTATTTTCTAAATCTTCGGTTTTTGAGTCAAAAGTATCCGTCATTCTTTTTACAACAGTTGGCGCGGCCACGTCTCTCGGAAAAAGATATGTGTCAGGGAAAAGATAACCCTCTTCTCCTTCAGATGCCTGCAAAAAGTCTACAATGAAAGAATTATCCTTATCCAGTGATGCAGCTATTTTCTGGGCGATCTCTTCCCGTCTTAAGCCCTCGGGGATTGTGACCCAAAGTTCAATCGGACCTTTAAAAAGAGAGTCTACCGTTTGGAAAAGTGAATGTGAAGGCGTCAATCTAAACTCACCCGTCTGGAGTTTTCCCGATTGTCCTGTGAACTGTACGTACAACTTAAAGGCTAAGGCACTTTTAATGAGTCCCGCACTTTCAAGCTTGTTTCCTATTTGGGAGGCTGATGCGCCTTTGGCAATTATGAAATACTCCAATTTTTCCGATTCCGAAACCGGTCCTGAGTTTTTATAAAACCAGGACGCTACCGCAACCACCACTAAAGCTAAAACAAAGGGTATGAGTAGCAATCTTTTCATAAAAGAATCGGCTAGGAAACCTCTTCGAGGAGAGCCCTTCGATATTTACTCGTTTTGAGGTTATGGATAAAAATTCTTCCACACTTTACACATGTTATCTGTTCTCCGTATTTTGTCTTTTTAACCTTGCCATCAATTAGAGGTGTTCCACAACCCACACATCTTCCTTGCGAAAGCAACCAAGCCTGCATTGGAGCGATAATACTTTTAAACATCATGTTATATAAAGTATAGCATGAAAGTCGTGTAGTCAAGCTAGCTATCCAACCAGTTTTGAAGCATTATTGCAGCTGCGTAAGCGTCCTCCATGTCGTGGCGTTTCTTTTGGCCAATTCCAGCCTCACGGGAAAGAATTTGTGCATCTTTTGTAGAAAGAGTCTCATCAAAAGTTTCCGCACCTATTCCCTTTGCAAATCTTTCCGATTCTTTTCCCATTTCTCCTTCTGAAACACCGACTACTACTTTTTCAATTTTTTCACTATCTATAATCTGTTTTATTTTTTCGTCAAGCATTCCGGCATTGGTGTATCTAATAACCCGCCACGGCTCCGCCAAGGGGCCTTCGGCTATTGCCAAACCCACCTTACTTCTTCCGTAATCAATTCCAAGCGTTTTCATGATATTCAAGTTTTACTTTAAGTTAGTTAATAATAGCATTTTGGTCGGGAGGAACTACCCTTGCCCTAACCACCAATCTTTTTGGCTTTCTGGGATCACCCGGAGGTACGCAGGTTACAAGGGTAACAAAAGAGTCGCTGTCGTCCTGATCCAAAACCTGGAGATCTGTCGGAAGTACCTCAAACATTTCTTCCACTTTATATGTATAAGACACCCCGTCGTAATTTATGTATATCGGATCTCCTTTTTTCAAGGTCGGAAGCATTGTAAAAATTGAGATGTAATTTTTGGGATTATTGAAAATAGGTAGTATTGAGTGACCGAAAATCGCGGCGTTTCCCCTTTTCCCGGGAAGCGCAGTCCCCGGATATTGGATTAAGCTTTTTGAAAGATCTTCGCCCCCAATTGCCACAGTTGCCGAATTAATTTTTAGCTTTGGAATACTGATTTCATAATAGGAAATAGTCGGTGCAGAAAAATCTTCTTCTTTTGCCCCACCTGTAAACCAGGTACTTGCTCTTGTGGTGTCGGATGTTCCCTTAGTTGGTGCAGTCAAAAATTCCTGGACCTGACTATCGGGATCGGCCAGAGGGGACACGAGTTTGGTATATTTCTGAGAATAGACCGAATCGTAACTCACAATCGGATAAATAACCCCTATTAAAATTACTATGCCTGAAAGGCCTGATACAATGGCCGACAGGCGTAATACCGTTCTTTGCGTCATGTCATCAATTTTACTATAAAAAGTGGAGCTTTATTCGGGCCTAATCATAATTAGGATATTTTTGGAAATCCGCGGAATGGTTTTAAGAGGTGGTGGGAACTTAATTTTTAGAGAAACATCAGCGTGATCAAATCCGGGAATTGCGTTAAGATGTTCCATAGCAACCGAACTGTTTTTGCCGATAATTGTGCTTTTAATTTTTTCTATATCTACATTCGGTAAGAAATTTCCTCCTACAACTACATCGTAGGTATATTTACCGTCCTCTTCGCTTACAAAAGTAAACTTGAAATCTATTTGTTCAGAAGAAAGCGAATAGTCTGTGGGGGCCTTGCTATTCAACATATTTTTCGCATAGTCCAATAATTTAGTTCTATCCGCAGCAAGCCCGGTTGCTCCAAGCTCAAGCGAAAGTTTAAGACTGTCAGCCTGGTCTCCTTCGTTACGATCATAGTTTTCTCTTGTAGGCTCAAGAGCGACCAGATCATCTACAAACACCTCACTCTCTGAAACTTTTCCTGAAAGGATCGTCTTCACATTCAGACTAAGCTCATTTGTTAGGTCTTCTTCCAATCTTGCCATATCATCTTTACTTACTGCCGAAATTTGCTGACTGCTTCCTCCGCCAAAATCCCCCGTTGAAGTCGCTGCAACCAGTGCCTTTGAATAATTTCCGACACTAAATACTTCGCCTTTGGCAAGATTATAGGCAGATCCAATATCAAATGCCGTAACATTTATTGTTGCTGTCCCGGGTGAACCCGGCAATAGCTGTCCGGAGACAGAGGCTTCTTTATCTGTCACAAATTTGAATCCGGAGGCCGAGGTTAAAATCGTACCCGAGGAGAGATTAATTGCGGTTCCATTTCCGTTGGCAATTTGCACACTTCCCGTTGCTTTGTTACCGATTAGTCTTGTGCCTGTTGTGGATTTTGTTTTTTCACCAGACACACTATCAGTCACAAGCCTTGCAGGGATAATACCACTACCCTGATCAAACTGACCGTTGCTATCAAAGATTATCTGTACGTTTTCCTGGGTTCTTCTTGGGGTTACAAAAATAGTTATCTGGGCCGCCTGCACAAACCACCACAAAATTATGATCACCACAAGCACGGATCCTAATATGGCCAAAATTGCCGTCAAACCCTTGTTTTTGTTATAGGTACCGGTGCTTTTTCTCGAAAATATCTTAGAAAATGAATGAAATAAATTTTTTAACTTAGCTAAAAAGCCGGATGCCATGTTCATTGGCTTGATACTTGGTGCACCAACCATTTGCGGCCGGACAGACTGGGGGGAAAAGTCCGGAGCGCTTTGAACAGGCGATACATTTTGGATATCCTCTTTTTTCATAGAAGAAACATCCTCGCCAACCGAGAAACCCAATGTTTCCGCAGAAGGAGGTTTCTGGGTTATCTGTCCCTCCTCGTCTTGTTTTTCTTCAAGATCCACCTCCTCTTCTTCACCCTCCTGACTTTTTACAACAGTCGTAACGTTTCCCATCTCAGCCCCACCCGCCAGGGCTGTTGCTAATACTTTTTTTTCGGTACTTAACACTTCGACCTGTGGTGTATGTAAAAAATTTATTTTCCCATCAGACCAATTTGTTTGGATCAACGTTTGTTTTACGTCTTCCAACTCTCCCTCTTTGCCGTCATAAACTATAAACCTTGTAGGAAGGGGGGAAACACCCTGGAACCTGGAAAGACCTTCAATCACATCGTCAGACAAAGATACGCTTCTTGAAACTTCAGTTGTACCAACCAGCTCTCCAAGTTTAAATACGGAGAGTTCCAGGTTTTCGTTGCCGGACTTTAGAACTATACCATTGAGCGGTGCACCTTCCTCGGATTTATAAAGATGGGCAATAGCCTCCGGCAGTACTACAAATCCAACAGGAGTTAGGGAAAGTTCTGCACAAAGTTTTTTTATCTTGCCCAAATTTTCAGAAGAAATCTCTCCATCTTTTACCCAAGACGTAGATACTCCAAAAACAGTTTTTTGAGGTTCGGGATAACTCTCGGGTAACTTTTGAATTGCTGACGACAAAGCGGCATCTGTTGCCTCTATCAACTCATCTTCGCTTTCCCAGGGAATACCGGCCCCAATTCCCAGAACTTCCGCTACCGAATCGCCAATATACCAAATTCCAGACTGAACCAATCCCTTTTCGATAACAAGCGCCCAAAAAAGTTCGGGGGGGTTTTCTTTACTTATTAATAAATCTTTAATGTTCATTGTGGCAAGAAATTCAACAAACTTTATTTGATTGTTGCGTATAATCTGATAATTCCTGATCCTATTTTTTCCTGTTTAATTATTTTAACACCACCGATCTCCCCTGTGTGCGTCACATGAGGTCCTCCGCATACTTCTTTTGAAAACCAAATCCCTTTTGGATCACCAACTGTATAAACCTTAACCTCTTGTCCGTACTTTTCGGCAAAAAAATGCATTGCCCCGGAGGCAATCGCATCAGGTAAACTCATCACAGAAAAAGTAACCGGTAAGTCTTCCGCTATTTTCAAATTAATTAAATCCTCAATCTGACCGATTTCTTTGTCTGACAACTTTTGCTGGTTTGAAAAATCAAAACGTAGTCTTTCGTTTGTTATATGACTGCCTTTTTGGCCAACGTGCTCTCCTAATACTTGTCTTAGGGCGGCGTGTAAAACATGTGTAGCCGTATGAAGTTTTGTGGTAATTTCAGATGCTTCTGCAAGTCCTCCTTTAAACATTCCCGCAGATGCCGAGCGTGAAGCGCTTTTGTGCTTTTCAAATTCTTCTTCAAAGGAGTTTTTCTCATCGCGTGTAAAATTCATTCCATTTTGCTTTAGAATTTCCATGCTAAGTTCGAGCGGAAATCCTTCTGTTTGGTAAAGATCGAATGCAAATTTACCATCTATTTCCACACCTTCCGAAACTGCCCTGGTAAGCTTTGCCAAACCTCTTTTGAGAGCTGCTTCAAAACGTGTAGCCTCAGCGGTTAAATTTTCGTCGATAAACTGCCAGTTTTTGTCAACGTTCGGATAATATTTTCGGTACTCCTCCGCAATGTGAGAAACCGCACTTCCTGAAATTCCCGAACCCAAAAGATGAAAATGGAACATTGCTCTTCTAACAAGTCTTCTTAGAACATATCCATGAAGTTTGTTTCCCGGAATTACACCTTCGGCCAATAAGTTTACAGCAGCCCTAAGATGATCGGCAATCACTCTATAACTAACATCCTTAGAAATATCCGACCCGTAACGCCGTCCCGTTTCTTTTTCAATTTTTCCGATAACACCCGAGAAAATATCAATTGCAAAAATGTCCGGATTATTAAGAAGCGCTGCGGAAACTCTTTCAAGACCCCCTCCGAAATCGACATTCTTTTGGGGAAGATCAATCAGTTTGCCATCATCAGTTTTCTGATACTGCATAAAAACGGAGTTACCTATTTCCAAAAACTTTCCACAATCACAATTAGGATGACAAAATGAACCAAACTCCGGACGGTGTGCTATGTCCTCAAACTCATAAAAAATTTCGCTATCCGGTCCGCCAATTTCCCCGGGGGGCATTTCCTGAGGGATACCGGCTCTACTCCACCAATTCTTTTTAGCATCGTAAAAATGAATGTGATTTTCGGGAACTCCTATTTTTTTCCAAATTTCAAACGATTCCGTATCTTTAGGAACTTCACCGTCTCCCTCAAATACGCTTACATGTAGTCTCTCGGAGCTAATACCAAGTTCCTCGGTATAGAATTTCCAAATCCATTTTAGCTGCTCCTCTTTAAAGTAATCTCCAAGACTCCAGTTCCCTAACATTTCGAAAAAAGTTGTATGACGGTTATCTCCAACTTCTTCCAAATCCTGCAAACGGAGTGACGGTTGAGAGTCGGCTAATCTTTTACCCTTTGGATGTTTTTCCCCTTTAAGATAAGGCACCAACTGTTGCATACCGCTACTTGTAAAAAGTGTCGTGGGATCGGAATCTATAACCAAAGGGGATGGTGTAATTTCAGCATGGTCGTTCTTTTTAAAGAAGTTTAAGTATTTTTCCCTAATTTCTTCCGTGCTCATGGCTAAAGTATATCATTTTTAGCCACCGTGGGTTTCGAGTTTCTTTCCTTTGTGGAGAATTTCCATAACTGAAGTAAGTTTATCCGGACGAATCAGTCCGCCACCCAAGATCGAATCTTCTAAAAGGCTATTTAGCCTTTTAACTGCGCGTCTGAGATCGATAATAATAAGCATAACTTGAAATCCAACCACAATAAGCAAGAAGGTAAGACTAATGACAACTACGATCAAAAGTGTTTGAACGGAATCCATATTCTAATTATTATAACAGCATTCAAAATCCTGAAATGTATTAAAAGTGAACTGAACTCTACGACTGACAATTAACAAATTAAATTTGTTGGATGCTAATCTTGCGTACTATTGTTGTTTCCTTGCCCGAACGGGAAATAGCTTTAATAACAACTTCGGTTGCCTCCGATGAAATTTCTATATCAGTGGAGAATTTTCCCTCTTCATCAACCAATACCGGTTGGTTGTCCACTGTTATTTTTACGTCCATATCCGTCGAACCAAAAACCAAAACAGAATTCCCGTTTACAACTTGCCCCTCAGTCGGACTTACCAAATCAACTTTTGGCGGTAATGTAAATTTTATGTACTGAAAAGTCAAATATCCCAATATTACAACCGCCACTGATACAATTCCCAAAATAAAGGTTAGTTTTGGGTTCCAAGCTGGTTTCGAAGAGATATCCGGCTTTGGATTTATATTCAACTTCTTGGGAGGATAGTCGCGTCTCAAAACCGCAATTGTCATTTTCTCATCAATATCCAATGCCGAAGAAATACTTTTAATAAAACCCAATACGGTTGGAAAAGAAGGCAGAGACTGCCAATCTTCTTTTTCGATTGCCGTTAAGAAAGATGATTTTATTTTTGTAATTTCCTCAAGCTCCCCGTAGGAATATTTTTTCTCTTTACGGGCGTCTTCCATGATCTGACCTATTTTTTTCATTGATTATCTATATGATAACAGAGAGAGCAATTCTAGCTGCAGCTTTCATAAAAGTCTACTCAGTTTGAGGGTTGCCGAAAGAGGCTAAAAACTCGTCAGCATTTTGTACCAACACCTCACGGGGTTTACTTCCCCCCTCTGACGCAGCAATTACTCCGGCGGCTTCAAGCTGGTCAACAATCCTTGCCGCACGCGCGTATCCAATAGAAAGTCTTCGCTGAAGAAGCGACGCACTTGCCCTGTCATATTGGCAAACAACTCTAACCGCATCTTTAAACAGATCATCCACCGCCCCGTCTATACCCGGAACCGAAACTGTACCTGCTTTGGCCATTGTTGTTACTTCGTCCGTATACTGCGGATTCACACCTTGGTTCTTAAGAAAAGCTGTGAGCGCTGCAACTTCTTTGTCGCCAATAAATGCGCCCTGAATTCTCAGAGGTTTTGCCTGTTCAGGAGGAAGGTAAAGCATATCTCCTTTACCTAATAATTTCTCTGCACCCTGGGTGTCTAAAATAACTCTGGAGTCAACTTGAGATGCCACCGCAAAAGCAATTCTACTTGGAACATTTGCCTTGATAAGTCCGGTAATAACATCCACAGAAGGTCTTTGTGTGGCTAAAACCATGTGTATACCTGTAGCACGGCTCATTTGGGCAATTCTCGTAATCGAGTCCTCTACTTCAACCGGCGAGAAAAGCATAATATCGGCAAGTTCATCAATAAAAAGAACTATATAAGGAAGTGCTTGGAAACCCGACATTTCGTTATAAGATTCGATATTCCTCGCCCCCGCCTGCGCAAAAAGTTTGTAGCGCCTATCCATTTCCGCCATTATCCAACGAAGCGCTGATAAAACCTTATCCGGTTCAACTATGACCGGAGAAAGCAGATGGGGAAGCCCACCGTAACGAGTCAACTCGACCCTCTTGGGGTCAACTAATATAAGTTTTACTTCGGTTGGAGCAGCTCTAAAAAGAAGTGATATTAAAAAGGCATTTATACATACCGACTTACCTGAACCTGTCTGACCTGCAATTAACACATGTGGCATTTTTCCGATGTCTGCAACAATGGGTTTACCTGACACATCCAGTCCCAAAGCAACCTGAAGTTTGGATTTTGCTCCCTGCATTTCCTGAGATTCCATGATTTTTCTGAGCGGTACAAATTCTGCTGACCGGTTGGGGAGTTCTATTCCCACAAGATTGCGTCCAGGAATCGGGGCTTCAATTCTGATGGTACCTGTAGGGGCCGAAAGCGCGAGTGCTAAATCACGTTCAAGTGATGTAATTTTGGAAAGTTTTGTACCGAGTGCCACCTCGATAGCGTATTGGGTTACAGCAGGACCCAGGTTAACCTCAACAACATTTGCAGTTATTCCAAAAGACTCAAGAGTTTTTTCAATTGTTGCGGCATTGCCTTTTATATCGCCGCGTTCTGCATGTCCACCATCAACCTCTCCCAAAAGATCAATTGTCGGATATCTCCAAACAGTCTCTTCTCCGGGAATATTGCTGACAAGTTTTTGTTCCAACGGTTCTTTGGGAGCTGCCGGGGCACCCACCGTCGACTTGGCGTTTCCGGGAGAAGAAAAGTTTCCACCCGAAACTTTCATTTGACCCTTTGGCATTACCATGCCACCAACTTTTATCTGAGTTTTGTCACCATGTATGTAAACACCCGCTTGTCTGATAAATTCCTGAAATACTTTGTAAACCTGATCAATCGAAGTATTGAACAAAATGATTAGTCCGATCATCCCCACTCCCGTAAAGACAATTCCGGCTCCAACTCCCATTATAAGCTCAGCTATCGATCCCCAAACAATTTGTCCTGCTTCCCCTGCGCGTCCGAGCGCCATAACTGAAATAAAGAAAAGGAGTCCTCCAACCACCACATTGGGTTGCCCTAAAATAAATTTAACCTTGGAAAGTAAAAGCGCAAATGAAAGAAAAATAAAGGGGAGAAAAATTGATGACCAGGAGAAATACTTCAAAAGAAAGTCGTTAAATTTAATAAAAATCATCCCCTGGCGGGAAAATGAGACTAAAATCAAGCCTGCAAAAATCACGAAGATTATTTGGGAAATCGAGAACATCGACTCCTTCTTTAATTTCAACTTAAATGATCTTTTCGTGAATCTTCTTCTCTTCTTTGCCATATCGAAATCATTGTATATCGAAGTCGCCTTAAACCTCAACAACAACCGGAAGGATCATGGGACGTCGCCCGGTCTTTTGGTGGAAAAAACGCTCAAGGAAATCAATTGTAATATTTCTGACAACATTAGCATTAATTGATTTTTTCTTTTGCAAAGCACGCGCAAGCTCCCCCGATGCATCCTCCAAAACACTGCCGTATTTTTGTTCAAATACAAAACCCCTGCTCATGATTTCCGGTTTTTGTATAAGTGAGCTTTCGTTTCGGTCAAATTGAATTATTGCAATTACAACCCCTTCTTTAGAAAGAATGTGTCTATCTCTCAAAACAACATTCCCCACATCTCCAATTCCAAGTCCATCAACCAGCACCTCTTTTACTGAAATCTTCCCTGTTCGTTTGGCAAACTGATTACTAAATTCAACAATTTCACCGGGTAAGAGTTCTAAGACGTTTTCTTCGGGAGCCCCCATCCTCTGGGCTATAAGACCATAAGCTCTCATGTGCCTGATCGTTCCCCCGATTGGGATAAAGTATTTGGGCTTCACGAGAGCAAAAAGCATCTCAATATCCCCAATACTTCCATGCCCAGAAACATGCAAGTCTTCCTGCATATCGTAGTAGTGTACATTTACGTCTGCCTCAATCAGTTTATCCACCAAAAAATCTACATTAGCCTTGCTTCCAGGCGGGGCAGGATCTGAAGAGAATATAACAACATCCCCTTTTCCAATCGTCAGAAAGTCGTGTTCACCCATACAAAGTCGATATAAAGCACTGCCCGGCTGACCATAACTTCCCGAAATAATATAAAAAAGCTTCTCCGGTGGTAACCTCCCTGCTTGTTTTGATTTAATAACTAAATCATTGGGGTAAAATAAATATCCCAAATCTTTTGCAATTTGTGCTTTTCTCTCAATTGAGCGGCCGATCAAAACCACTTTCCTACCAAGTTTTGCAGCAATATTGATAGTCTGCTGCATGCGACTAATGTTGCTGGAAATTGTCGTAAGATATATTTTTCCTTTTACACCATTGGCAACCGCTTCAATTCTCCCTTCAAGTGATAGTTCGCTTTCTGTATAGCCGGGGGTGTTGGCGCCAAGAGCATCCGAAGCCAGAGCTAAAGTACCCTGTGACGCTAATGTGGCCACTTTAGCTATGTCAAACGGTCTCTTGTCTACCGGCGTCCAATCAAATTTATAATCAGGTATATGGAAAATTTTCCCCTCTGGTGTGTCTATGCAAAAACCAACAGCATCGGGAACAGAATGGCTTACCCTAAATGGAGTTATCTTAAAAACGCCAAGTGTCAGAACATCTTGTTCCGGATTAAAAACTGAGATCTTTGGATTTTTAATGTCATAATCTTCAAATTTGTCCTGAATAAAACCGGCAACGAGTTTCGTGGAATAAATCGTAGCATCAACATCTTTAAGAAGAAAAGGAAGACCTCCAAGGTGGTCTTCGTGGCCATGAGAAATAATTATTCCACGCAATTTATTTATGTTTTGCTTAATGTAAGAAAAATCCGGAATAACAAGATCCACCCCAAACATTTCGCTCTCGGGAAAACCCACGCCGCAATCGACAACTATCATGTCGTTGCCGTATTCGTAAACATAGAGATTCTCGGTTACCCCCGTGGTACCCGATATGGCAATAAACTTTAATTTATTTGTATTTTTATAAGGGACAGCTCCGACATTGGGCGTCGTGAACCTTAATTTATTTTGTGACATTCTAAACGTTTAATAATTAAACCAAATTCATCTGTTCCGATTCCGGAATCACTTTCTCTTTATTATCTTTCATTCTACGTAATATTTCCTTTAATTGATAGAAGTCGTTCTTTTCCGATTCTAAAATATTTCCGTTTCTAAGTGATGCTGCAGGATGGTACATTGGAATAATTACTATATCCTTGCCATTCCGGGTAACTACATGTTTTTTTCCATGGACACCACTGATGAATACATTGGGCAAAAATTTTGCCATTGAAAAACGACCTAAAGTGAGAACTATTTCGGGATCAATTATCTCAATGATTTCATCCAGATACTTCCCATATGCCGAAATTTCATTTGCTTCGGGATCCCTGTTATCGGGAGGTCTGTGATGAACAATATTTGTAATGAACACACTCTTGCGATCAAGATTCGCAAGAGATAAAAACTTATCCAATAACTTCCCCGCCTGGCCGACAAAAGGAAGACCCGTTTGGTCTTCCGTTCTTCCTGGGCCTTCCCCGATGCAAAGAATTTTTGCTTCCGTATTTCCTGCACCAAAAACAAGTTTTGTTGCACCTTTCTTTAAAGGAAGCGAATCGTCTTTCTCCATTTTATCTTTTAACTCATGAAGTAATTTATATTTATTTGTTTTAGTCATATTTTTCACTAATAAATTCAATGCTATTATTTTCCGTTTCATAGATTGCAAAATTAACACCGTTAATAACCGCTCCGGGACGAACAAATTTAACAAAATCTACCATTTTTTCTTCCTTTGAATGATAATGCCCGCTAATAAGCACATCCAAGCTCTCAAATCTTTTATCGTTTATTAATGCCTTGTGGATTATGCCAATCTTCCGCCCGTCAATTTCAATTTTCAAAAAATCGCGGTCAAAACCCTTTGTGTTGAGTGTTAAATATTCTTCCATTCCTTCGTCAATATCGGCATTTCCCATAACCGTATATAGAGGAACTCCAAACTCTAAAACAGTTTTAACTGATTCGATTGTATTCCAATCACCTGCATGAATTACGGCAGAGATGTCGTATTTTTTTACAAAACCCATTATATGCTTCAGGTTTGCAATATGCCCATGTGAGTCAGATATGACAAGTGTCCGCATATACTATTTTAACTCATGTAGGCAACGCCGGCACATTATTGAGGCAGAAACTCCCTGACATTCTCTGAAGTAACATGAATCGACTGAGCTTTACCCTCAACTATTATTTTTGCGACCTTCCGAACGACTCCGTCAATGTTGCGCTCAAGAGTCCTAATCCCGGCATCGTACCCCAAAGGGCGCACTATACTTACCCAAACATCATCATCAATTACCAAACTGCCACTGGGAATTCCCGCAGCTTTCATTGATGCGGGAAGTGTATATTGTTGGGCAATCGTAATTTTCTCCTGATCAGTGTAGCTGGGCATAGAAATCGGTTCAAGCCTGTCCATTACAGCCGTCGCAATATTTGTAGTGTTGTTGGCGGTTGTAACAAACAGAGTTTCAGAAAGGTCGAATGGAAAATCAATATAATGATCGCTAAAAGCATGATTCTGTTTAGGGTCCAGCAGTTCCACCAAAACACCCATTATTGATGCACGCCCGGCATCGGTTACTCTGTCAATCTCATCAAGAAGAATAACCGAGTTTTTGCTTTGAGTGTCTCTCAAAGACTTAATAATCTTTCCGGGTTCGGCCTCAGGGTGCATTCTACTTTGCCCACGAAGATCCAAGGGATCTCCCATTCCTCCGAAAGGTATTCTGGCGATGGGGCGCCCCAATGCTTGTGCAATCGAATAGGCAATCGTCGTTTTTCCGGTACCCACCAAACCCACAAAGCAAAGGATCGGTGCCCGGTAAATATCAGCTCCCTCACCTTTCTCCTGTTTAAGCTTCATGACAGACATATATTCCAAAATACGGGTTTTTATGTCAGTCAGACCAAAGTGATTGGTTTCAAGAATTCTTTTAGCATTTTCGAGGTCAAGGGTATCCTGAGTTCTTTTATTCCAAGGGAGAACTGTAATCCAATCAATATATTTTTCCATCCTATCAAACTCCGGTAAAAAGGATGGTGAATTTGTCAATTTTGAAAGCTGGTTAAGACGGACCAACACCCTTTCACGGAGTTTCTCCGGTAGGTCCACATTCTTAACTTTTTCTATCAAAGTAAGTATTTCTTGGGCAGCAGAATCCATAAATCTAGTGTATCACGAAGTATTTACCTATCGAAGCCTTTTTTCTCGTCTCCCATAAGTCGTGATGTGGGAAAATGAGGACCACCCGAGGAGCCTCGGTCCGGTCTGTCAAAATTGCGTCTCGGTCCTCCAAAACCTCTACTACCACCACGGCTGAACCCGCCACGTCTGTCTCCTCCGCTAAAATTTCTACCACCACGTCTATCTCCTCCGAAACCGGTTCTTGGTCTTTCTTCCCTTGGCTTATCTTTTGATGGATCCATATTCATTGAAAGATTAATTCTTCCCTGATCATCAATTTCTTTAACTCTGACTTGAACTTTTTGCCCAATCTTAACCACATCACCGGCATCTTTAACAAATCCGTCTTGACCCATATCCGTCACATGAACCATTCCGTCTTTTCCTGGCAAAATGTTAACAAAGGCTCCAAACGACATTAGTCTAACCACTTCTCCCTCGTAGATTTCTCCTGCTTTTACTTCTTTTGAAAAACCTTCAACCCAAGCAATTGCACTTTGCATTTTTTCAGGATCAACCCCCGAAACACTAACGCCTCCGTCATCATTTACGTCAATTTGTGTACCTGTATCGGCCATGAGTTTTTTAATATTTTTTCCACTGGGACCAATAAATTCACCAATTCTATCTACCGGAATCTTTACGACCTTAATCTTTGGAGCATATTCCGAAACTGTCTTTCTTGATTCCGGAAGAGTTTCTAAAATCTTTTTCATGATCTGGGCACGAGCATCTTTAGCCTGAGCGAGTCCTTTTTCCAAAACGGGAGTGGTAATGTTCAACGCTTTACAATCCATCTGAAGTGCCGTGATACCTTTATCTGTTCCTGCAACTTTGAAATCCATATCACCGTTGAAGTCTTCGATTCCCATCAAGTCTGTTAGTACCGCAAAGTTTTTCTCATCCTCGATAATAAGTCCCATGGCAATTCCTGCAACCGGGGCCTTAATTGGAACTCCTGCATCCATCAATGAAAGGGTAGATCCAACCACTGAAGCCATTGAGGTTGAACCGTTGCTGCTCAGCACCTCAGATACGATTCTTATTGCATAAGGAAATTCTTCTTGTGTAGGAATAACGGGTACCAAGGCTCTTTCGGCAAGCATTCCATGTCCAATTTCGCGTCTATTTGGAGACCCGACTCTTCCAGCTTCTCCTGTTGCATAAGGAGGCATGGAATAGTGATGCATGTAGTGTTTTTCTTCTTCTCCCTCTGCACTTTCCAAAAGTTGTCCCATAGATTCGGATCCAAGGGTAACAACTGAAAGAACTTGGGTTTGACCTCTGCTAAAAAGTGCGCTGCCGTGGGTTCTGGGCAAAATCCCAACAACACCGGTTAATTCTCGAAGTTCTGTTAATTTTCTACCGTCAGGTCTTATACCTTTTTTCAAAATTTGCTCACGAATGTAGTCTTTCTTCATATGATCGACTATGTCCAAAACAAATTTTTTGTCTGTTTCTTTTTCAAACTGATCCTTTATCGCTGAAATAAATTCGGCGTATTCGTCAGATGGGCCTTCATGATTGGCCATGTTTTTAACCAAACCAGCCATTTTATCCCCGACTAATTTCTTAACTTGGTTTTCTAACTCTGCCCCCGGTTTTTCTTCTTTATACACTTCACGCTTAACATCTTTTTCATCAGCCATTTCTTCAATCAACTTAAGTACCGCCTTGCTTTCTTTCTGTGCAAACTCGATTCCCTTTATAATTTGGTCTTCGGTAACCTCTTTGGCTCCTGCCTCAACCATTAGGACTGCATCCTTGGTTGAAGATACAGTTAAGTCCATCGGAGAAACATCCAAATCTGAAGTTAAAGGATTAACTATATATTTTTCGTCTTTGATTCCAACAGTGAGTGGGGCAACTGGGCCTTTCCAGGGAAGGGTCGAAAGATGAATCGCAGTGCTGGCGGCAATTGCACCCAAAATCTTCGGGTCGTTTTCTCCGTCAACCGAAAGAACCATAACAATGAGTTGAACCTCTTTTTTGTAAGTTTTTGGGAAAAGTGGTCTAATTGACCTATCGATAAGACGGGCTGCTAAAATTTCTTCATCGGTGGGACGTCCTTCACGTTTTACCCAACGACTTCCTTTTATACGTCCGCCTGCATAAAGACGCTCCTGATATTCAACCGAAAGGGGGAAGTAATCCATTTCCATCTTAAGTGGAGCCACCGCAACAGTAGCCAATACAACAGTATCACCCATTCTGGCTAACACTTCTCCGGCTGCTTGTTCTGCAAGGTTTCCGGTGGTTAATGTAAGAGTACGACCACCTAACTCTAAGGATTTCTCAACTTTTTTCATTTAATAATTATTTATCTAGCTTTAACTCTGTGAGGAGTTTCTTGTAACGTTCCTCATCGCGTCTGTGTAAGTAGGAAAGGAGCCTTCTCCTTTTTGCTACCATTGAAAGCAAGCCTCTGCGCGAATGAACGTCTTTTTTATGTTCTTTAAGATGCAAAACCAATTTGTCGATTTTTATTGAAAGAAGCGCAATTTGAACCTCAGGAGAACCAGTATCGCCTTTTTCTCGAGCAAATTTTTTTATTACGTCTACTTTTTCGTCTTTTGCTAATGCCATATCGTCATGTGGAACAAAGTAGGCTCATCTCAGAGCAAACCTTGTTAACATCCTGGGTATCATACCACACCTGAGTTCAAAACGCAAAGACTAGCTTACGTTTGTCCCCTTAAATATCTTTGGCTGCAGCCAATCCGAAGGAGGGTTTACTTCAGGCGTCTCGACTCCAGTTTCTGCAGAAGGTATCTCTGCCTGTGTCTCAACCTGAGAAATTGGTGTGACAACCTGTTGGTGTACTTCGGAAACGTTTGGCGCATTAAATGGTTTTGTCGGAATTGCCCCGGGGGGAAAATTCGCAGGGCTTAATTTTACCCTCGGTACTCTTTGGCCGCCACTTCTTAAAAGATATGCAAAAACCTCAAAAGTTTCAGGGGTGACGTCACTTCCGGAAAAATTATTGCTGCCATCCTCAATTCCCATAACCAAATTCGTTGCAACATCAGGGTCTATTGTTAATCCGTTTTCTTTAATTAAATTTGCCACTAATTCACTGGTTGTTGAGCCTGGTTTGGCAAAGGAAAGCACTTCTCTTCCGGTTTCCAAAACCCTGGTGCCAACATGAACAATTTTCGAATTTGCCAAATCGGGGGTACTAAGAATTGGAAAATGGGAGTCGTTGGCTCCTCCGACAAGCATTACCAAGTCAGCGGTCGTTCCGGAATAATCCATAGTTATCTGATCTTTTTGAGGAGATATAAATCCGGCCTTAGGAGTAATTGTTAACTTAAATTCCCCATTTTCAATATCATAACCAACCTTGTCGATATTACTTGCCTCATATTTTACAAACTTTATTGTCAAATTTTTCTTACCCAACTCTGCTGAGATCTTATCAACCCCTATGAGTCTGCTGAAACCAACCATCATTGGGCTGGGGCAAAAAACGGAAACATCTTTTCGGCCGACAATTGAAAGATATAAAGAAAGTCCTGCGGCAACCTGGTCAAAATAAGGCTTTGTAGGCAGCACAACCAGAACTGAAGATGTTGAATCAATTAATGACAAAAGACTATTATCCATTTATTTTATTATTTGTTGACAATTGATGGAGCAGAATAATCTCAAACAAATACTAATGTTACTTAGCGACCGATAGTAACATATCCCCAATCTGAAAATCAAGTTGAGGGTCAAGTATCGCTCCGAATTCTTCAGACGGCCCCACAGATGACACCTCAAGTTTTTGTTTTCTAATAGATTTCACCCTGGATTTTCCTATCTCTTTTTCAGATCTTTGTAAAATCAACGTATCCCCTTTAGAAATTCTACCGTCAACCACTTTGCATCCGGCAACTTTTTGATTATTGAACGGGAAAATAGCCAAAACCTGAGCATGTCCGGTAATTTCAACCATTCCCTTTTTCAAAATTTCATCAAGTTTTTGTAAGAGTTCGTAAATAATCTGAAATCTCTCAACTTTAACTTTTTCTGCCTCTGCAAGTTTGGTTATATCAGCAGGGATTTTGGATTCAAAAGCAAAGACGTAGGCATTTCCGGTTTTTGCATCAATAATGTCACTACTTGTAACATCTCCGACCCCGCTTCCGACGACTACGATCTTAGGGGGCAATGAGGCAATGATTGCTTCAAGAGATCCGGCATTGTCCGCTTTAATAATTATCGGAATCTCATCGTCTTTTAGACGTCTTAAATCAAAAACTCCTTTTACTTTAATTTCTTCTTTTTTGGCTTCGTGAGGCTCGCTGGTAATTGACGCGCCAACCGTAGGAACCACGGAAAATCCAAAAACTTTTGCGGGATTGCCCGGTGAAACTTCTTTAATCGACTTTCCTTTATCGTCAAAAAGAGCTCTAACTTTACACTCGACTTTTTCGGCAAAAATTATATCTCCAACTTTAACGTTTCCGTTTCGCAACACCACAGTAGCAACTGTGCCCATCTTGTCGCGTCCGGATTCAATAACAACAGCTTCCAGTGAACCTTTCGGATCACCTTTAAGTTCCGCAACATCTGCCATTAAAGTAATCATTTCAAGAAGTTCCGAAAGTCCGATATTTGTTTTTGCCGATACAGAAATAAACGGGATATCTCCACCCCTACCTTCAAAAAATACACTTTCTTTTTCAAGCTGTCCTTTGAGAACTTCGGGGTTTGTACCGGCGACATCTGCCTTGGTGCCCGCAACAATAAATGGAATTCCGGCAGCTTTAATTATTTCTAAAGCCTCTTTTGTCTGAGGTTGGACTCCGTCATCTTGGGCAACAACTAAAATTGCAATATCGGCAACTTTAGCACCTCTTCCCCTCATTTTTGTGAATGCGGCGTGGCCCGGAGTATCAATGAAAACAATAGACTTGTTTTCGCCAGATGCACTGGTAAAAGTTATTTTTGAAGCACCAATGCTCTGAGTGATTCCGCCGGCCTCTTTGGCTGTAACGTTTGTTTTGCGAATCGTATCAAGAAGTGTTGTTTTTCCATGGTCAACATGCCCAAGTACTACTACAATGGGCGGACGACCAATTTGTAAATCTCCTTTTTCCATAATTAATTATTAATAAACTAAGTAATAAAGAAGCTAAAACTAAGGAGAAAACTTAAGAAGATTTCGTTTGTCGGATAGAAAAAAATTTCATTTCTCTTCAGTTTTGTCGTCTTCTTTGGCTTTCTTTTCCTCAGCCTTAACCGGTGTTTCTTTCTTTTGATCGGAATCTTTACTTTCCGTCACTTCACCTTTCTCTTCATCTTTTACCTCGCTGGATTCCCCGTTACCTTCAACTTCAATTCTATATCCGGTAATTTTCGCGGTTAAACGAACATTCTGTCCGTCTTTTCCTATTGCAACTGAAAGCTGGTCTTCCGGTGCAAAAACTTTTGCAGTTTTCTTTTCCTCATCGATTGTCACAGATAAATCCTCCGCCGGTGAAAGGGAAGATTTTATAAGTTCAGATAAGTCGTCATTCCAAGGAATCACATCGACTCTTTCTCCACCAATCTCGTTGGTAACAGCTTGAACTCTTACTCCTTTTTGTCCGACGCAAGAACCGACCGGATCAACTCCTGCCTGAGAAGAAAATACTGCCACTTTTGTTCTGACACCCGGCTCTCTGGCAATGGTTCTTATTTCAACAGATCCGGACCCTATTTCAGGTACTTCTCTGGCAAAAAGCTTAGACACAAAGTCGGGTGAGGAGCGGGATAAAAAGATTTCTTTGCCTCTCGGGGTTTCATTTATAGCCATAATGAGGAAAGTTAATCGTTGGTTCAAATTAAGTCTCTCGTTAGGAATCCTGTCTTCAGCCAAAAGTAATGCCTCAGTTTTTCCCAAATCGACCCTGACGTTTGGCCCATCAAATCGTAAAACCAATCCGGAAACGAGTGAGCCGACTCTTTCCTGGAATTCTTCCATAATCACACCTTTTTCTGCCTCACGAATTTTCTGATGAATTACCTGTTTAGCGGTTTGTGCGGCAATTCTTCCAAAACCCGGAGGGGTAACATCTTTTTTACCTTTTTTAGCTTCCTTTATTTGCTCGGGAGTAGCATCCTCTGCCGGTAAGTCCCATGCAAACACCCGGGTTTCACCGTTTACAGGATCAATTACAGCATCGTAATCGAAGCTATCAACCTCTATACCTTGTTCTTTCGCGTCCCTTTTGTAGGCGGCGATTATTGCCTGTTTAATTGTTTCTATAACAACATCAGGATTAAGCCCCCTTTCGGTGGCTATCGCTTTCAATGCTTGGGAAAATTCCGTTCTTGCTGTTGGCATATTTCGATTTAAAAAAAATGGTGGGGCATTCCCACCTGCCGTTAGTTTACCCCCAACCTTACGGTCGAGGTTTCCTTTCTGTTCCAGAGGATGTCCGTCAGCGTCTAATTCATCTGTGAGCTCACGCTCACAGTTTTCTTGAACGCTGTCATAATCCACTCTCTTTCATTTCTTCAACTAAATTCTTTTGGGCTTTATTTAATTTCTCCGGTATTAATACGTTAATCCTAATATATTCATCTCCACGTCCTCTGCCATGAAGGTGAAATACCCCGCGCTCCCTAAGCCTCATCATTGTCCCGCTTTGAGTTCCTGGGCGGATTCTAAGCCTTAATTTTCCGTCTACTGTAGGAGCTTCTATTTCTCCACCCAAAGCTGCCAATGAGAATGGAATTCCGATTGAAACATAAATATCATCATCCTGTCTGTCAAAAATTTTATCCGGTTTTATGTTTATTGAGAGCCTAAAATCTCCAAAGTCAATTGTTGCTCCTTCATAAATTCCTGCCGGGATTTTAATTTTCCTTTTCTTACCACCAACCGAAACATCCTTTGAAACACCCTTTACCGCATCCATAAAATCTATCTCGACAGAGTATCTCGGTTTTGCCTGTCTTGCATTTCCTCCGAACGGATTTCCACCCCCAAAGAAGGCTTCAAAGATATCAAAAGGATCGCCAAAATCCGTATTTCCAAATGGGTTTCCACCACCGCTGGTATAGGTGTAAGTAAAAGGTCCGGAGCGGCCTCCAAAACCACCCGCAAACGGATTGGCACCGGCTCCGGCACCACCCGGGGTAAATGCTGCGTGACCGAATTGATCGTAGGCTGCTTTTTTCTGAGAATCCGAAAGAACCTGATACGCCTCGTTTATTTCTTTAAATTTCTTTTCGGCAGTTTCTTTATCATCCTTATGCCTATCCGGATGCCACTCCAAAGCCTGCTTCCTGTAAGCTTTTTTAATCTCATCGGCGGAAGCAGATTTTGATACCCCTAGGGTATCGTAATAATCAGATTTTGTGGCCATTAAAATGAAGTTACTCTACAACTTCTCCCTCTTCAACTTTCTCTTCTTTCTTGTCCTCTTTCTTTTCTTCTCCGTTCTCTTCCTTCGGTTGTTCTCCCTGTTGACCACCTTGTTGTGAGTCCGCCGAACCATACATGCTTTGCCCGATTTGGCTTAGGGTGTCGGAAAGGTCCTTTGTGGCCGACTCAATGTCTTCTTTACTGGAACCTTCTTTTCCGGAAACTTCTTTCACTTTTTCAATTTTTTCTTCAACCTTTTTTCTTACATCATCAGGAACTTTATCACCGGCATCTTTCAGAGCTTTTTCGGCTGTTGCCACCATTGCATCAGCATTGTTTTTAATTTTTATGACCTCTGCTTTTTTCTCATCTTCCTCTTTATGCTTTTCTGCCTCTTCCTGCATTCTTTTAATCTCGTCCTCAGAAAGCCCAACTGCACCGGTAATTTTTATGTTCTGAGTTTTGCCGGTAGCTTTATCCTTTGCCGTCACTGTCAAAATTCCGGAGGCATCCATATCGAATGTAACTTCGACCTGAGGAACTCCACGGGATGCGGGAGGTATTCCGTCAAGAATAAATGTACCCAAGGTTTTATTGTCAGCACTCATAGGACGCTCGCCTTGGGTTACAACAATTTGAACCTGAGTTTGATTATCGGCAGCTGTTGAGAACACTTCGGTTTTGCTGGTAGGAACTGTTGTGTTTCTGGAGATCATGGGAGTTGCAACTCCCCCTAAAGTCTCAATTGCCAGGGTGAGAGGAGTAACATCCAATAGTAAAATGTCTTTAACTTCCCCTCCCAAAACTCCACCCTGAATTGCCGCTCCAACCGCAACCACTTCGTCAGGGTTAACTGACTGATTAGGATCTTTACCAAAGAACTCCTTGACCACCTCAACAACTTTAGGCATTCTGGTCATTCCGCCAACCATTATTATTTCGTCAACATCGTGTGCATCAAGTCTAGAATCCTTAAGGCAAGACTCTACAGGTTTTATGGTTTTCTGAATTAGCTCCTCCACCAAACTTTCCATTTTGGCGCGTGTCAGCTTCATTGTTAAATGAAGGGGGTTGCCGTCCTTTTGTGTAATGTAAGGCTGGTTAATTTCAACCTCAGAAGCCGCCGAAAGCTCTATTTTTGCTTTTTCGGCCGCATCCCTAACCCTTTGAAGTGCCTGGGAATCGGCTTTAAGATCTGCACCGTTTTCTTTTTTGAATTCCGAAACAATGTAATCAACTATTGCCGCATCAAAATCATCTCCGCCGAGGTGGGTATCTCCATTTGTAGCTTTTACTTCGATTACACCGTCACCGATTTCAAGAATAGAAATATCAAAAGTTCCTCCACCCAGATCGTAGACGGCAATTTTTTCAGATTTCTTTTTGTCCATGCCATAAGCCAATGCTGCCGCAGTAGGCTCGTTAATTATTCTTTCTACTTTAAGTCCGGCGATTTC